>OGPM01000045.1_pt1 | contig 117918 bp, 95 predicted proteins | sample 1552961 | NCBI WGS metagenome assembly OGPM01 (sample SAMEA2580304, study PRJEB22360) | human gut metagenome | biome: human gut; feature: human-associated habitat; material: faeces | place: Denmark | collected 2008/2010
ACTCATCTTCATAGAAGTAGAGTTTTTTCCCTCGTTTGTAAGCCGGAATCAGTCCCTTACGCGCAAGCGTGTAAATAGTAGGTTTTGCCTTTCGTGTGATTTTACAGGCTTCATCAATTTCAATAAGACGATGCTTGTCGGAAGAGGTTTGCGGTTGCAGTGCCGCCAACATTTGCCGGATTTGTTCCATCTGTTCTGTGAGATAACCTACCGCCTGCGGCAGCTTATCAAAAGTGATCTGTTCGTTTGCCATACGTACTCGTTTTTAATTGTTCGCTGGCAAAGGAAATTGGTGTTTTGATGGTGGAAAACATCACCGGAATATAACTGTGAGATAACTTTGCTTAGTCATTATTGATGATGAGTATATGAAAATCAGTCATGTATTTTTATTCTCTCTGGAATGAGTTTTTGAAGATTGTGCGTAAGAGGGAATATATGTCTATAAAATATGGGATGATAAATTGTATATTATCAATCATTCTATCTGATGAATTTTAGTAACTTTGGAGAGAAATACTAAAATACAATAGAAATGGGGAACAATTTGTATTGGAATGTATATAAGTCACTTGAGCGTGAATTATTATCTTTAGCAGAGATTATTCACATAGACGATAGTCAACTTGATGTTTATTCAATGAAGATTGCGGATTTATTAATTCGTACAACTGTTGAAATAGAATCTATATCTAAGGAACTGTATTTTAGAGAAGGTGGTACAAAACCAAACGATAAAGATTTATACTTTGATACAGATTGTTTGGCTCTATTGGAATCTAAATGGAGTTTAAGCAAAAAAGTAGTTATGGTTTCAAGTCCAATATTATATTTGGAAGGAAATGATAATATATATTTAACACCACTACATAAAGCATATAAAAGAGGTACAAGTTCTTCTGATTGGCAAAAGGCATACCAAGCAGTAAAACATAATAGGGCAAAGTCATTAAAAAAAGGAAATCTAAAACACTTTATACGTTCATTAGGAGCATTGTTTATATTAAATATATATTATCAAAATCAATCTTTTAATCTAGGTTCAAATAGCAACGGAAACCTATTTGATGCAAGCATTGGTTCTTCAATATTCTCAATAAAATTGTATCCTTTCCCTGGCATTGATGCATCAGGAATTTATAAGAAGAATGAAGATTTTGAAAAATGTATCTATATTATTCAAGCAACAAATGAAACAAAAGAATTAGCTAGAAAAGCATTGGAAGATTTGAATGAAAAAATTCTTAATAAAGCAATATCTGAAACGCAGAACGAATTATCTCAGATGACGGAATCACTAAAGGCTGATGTTTTGCAAGACAAAATTATAAATCTGATTAAGAAACATAAGGACGAATATACTATAGCTGTTGCAAAAGAAAATGGTGCAATGCTAGCTAAAGTGTTTAATACACTACGCTATGAAGTGGTTTTGAATATAAACCAATATTAATCATATAATTTTTTGTATAATTTAATTCTACACTTTGATTCGGTATTAGACATTTTACGCTCAATAGTTGAAATCTCCAAATCGCAAAGAGTGTGGGCAAAGACATTTTTAATAAATGTAGCTGTATGAATACGCTTTCTACCAAAAGCCTTGCCTATATTCCAACCAAAGTGCATTATATCAATACTTTTTAGTTGAGAGTCAACCTTTACAGGCGATATCTTTTTTAAGGTATCGCCTGAACTATATTCTGCAACGTATGCACATAGACGCTTGAGATCTTCTTCACTCATATAGGCAAACAATGGTTGCTTAGTATAGCTAATGACCTTTTCCAGTTTGGTTTGAATAGCACGATTCTTTTTTGCGATAGAATTGGTTCGCATAACTTCATATTCTGAAGGTTTAGAGATTGTTTCTTCAGCAATAGGAGCAGACTCAATGACATCGGGCGTAACTTGGTTTGAATCTTTGATTGTAGGGGCTTCCGATGCACCATCATATTCTTATTGATTATCAATAATTTACAGCTTAAAAGGTAGACTACTCAAAAATTTACTTGTTTTTTTGCGAAAAATCGAAGATTTAACGTTTTTTTTCATCGACTCTCTCCGAACAGAGGGAAAAAAGGCAAAAACAGCCCTTTCAGGCCCCGACAGACCCCGTTTGCAAAGATAGAGCATGTCGGGGTTTATTTCGCCAAAACGGGCTGTAAAATTGAGGATGGATTCACGGATATTTTCGGATTCCAAGTGTGGGATATTGCGTCTGGTCGAAGAGGTGTTTTGCTCCGCCTTAATAGCACTAGGAGCGCACATAAATTTTGCAGCCAAAAGAGAAAAATGGCTGAGTCCATTTCCATGGCGCAGCCATCTCTTTTCTTCCCTTATTTTGACTTTACTTTAATGAACGTATATATGAATACGGGGATAAAGTAAAGGTAGAACACAATTTATTTATGATTGTTTCCTATTTTGGAAACTTTGCTGTATATTTGTTGACGTATAAATATTACATCATATGGCAAATAGCTTGGAAAATATAGGTCCGATGATTCGTAACGAGCGTCTTCGCAAAGGGCTTACTCAGGAAGAACTAGGTGAACGTGTAGGAGTCGGAAAAGCCCAGATCTCTAAAATAGAGAGTGGGAAGGGGCTCACAATAAAGACTGTTACAAGAGTACTAGATGCTCTTGGTATGTCGGCTTCTGTTGTTTTGAAAAATGAGCAAAAGATTAATAAAAACGTGATAGCATATATTGTTTCTGCTATTAGTGAATTTGCCAAGAGTCACCATCTTTCTGTCCGTGAAGCGAGTAATTATTTGATACGCTTTAAAGGTATTGATTTTATTACAGAGCATTACGATGCGGAACATTTACTTTCATTTGATGATTGTGTTCAAGATCTTACACAAGTTTGTCTAAATAATGGAGGAGGTATTCGATGAAACTATACCATGGTTCAAATATAGTAATTGATCAGATAGATCTTTCAAAATGCAAACCTTATAAGGATTTTGGACAAGGTTTTTATCTGACAGAGATTAAGGAGCAGGCGGAACAAATGGCCAGACGTACATCTGCTATTTATGGTGGAGAGCCAATAGTTACAGAGTTTGAATTTGACGACACTGCATTGGATACTCTTTCAGTCAAGATATTTAAAGAGCCAAGTGAAGACTGGGCCTTGTTCGTTATGGCTAATCGTAGCAGGAAGAACTTGCAACCGACACATAGTTTTGACATTGTCATAGGCCCTGTTGCCGATGATACCATTGCAACCTTGTTCCGTAATTTTGATGATGGAATTATTGATTTGCAAATGCTTGTGAATGGCCTAAAATACAAAAAAGTTTCATCACAATATTTGTTTCATTCGGCAAAAGCCATTAAATACTTGCACAGATTATGAATAAACGGATGCAATATCTGGTAGAAGGTATTACCAAAGATATAATAGCTTATCTTATGGAAGATAGCGGATGCGATTTGCCAACTGCTCTCAAAGAATTCTATAACTCAGAAACCTTTGCAAAACTCTCTGATGAATCTACGGGGCTCTATATTGAAAGTTCAGCTTATGTGTATGAAATGTTGAAAGGTGAATTAACAAATGGAAGGCTTAAATAGATAGAGAAAAGATTTTCAACGTATATATGAATACGTGGATAAAGTAAAGTTGATGATTTCATGGAAAAGTGTATAAATGGAGTCTGATTCGCTGGAAAAAGTGTGATTAACTCAATTTATTCGCTTGAAAAAATGTAAAACTCTAAACCATCAACTAAATTCATAAAAAGTAACTAACAACGTCACTATACCAATAGATAAAATAAAAGACTCACCCTGAGCGCGCTGTTCCTGTGGGAAGCGGGGTGAGTATGTTATTGCAAATTTAGTTGATAAACTTCGTATTCCAACGTTTTTTCTAAATCTTTTGCGGAATAAATTATATAGTCACTTCTACACAAATAGAAGAAAAAGGGTGTAATCAAAAGGATTATTTCAATGGAAAAGTGTAGGAGTAATCAAGGTGAATGCAAGCATCAAGTCTGACAATACCGCCTCCATAACATTTACAGAGTAATATTCAATATCTCTTATTCTTGAGATAGATAACCGACAACACCCCCAACAATATCACGTACAGATATTCAGCTGTCCAGTATACGGAAAGGGATGTACTGAAACAGCTTACAGACCATAAATAAATCTGATAGACTACGATGGTTATAGCCTGAAAGATGAAAGTCGTACGTGTAGCACCTGTTCCGGTTACGGCATTCATGTATACATAACCTGGCAGGGCGAAAACATAATTCAGCAGGGCTACGATAAACGGCAGATGAGCTGTCCGCATCAGATCCCCGTTCCCGGAATAAATGCTGAAAATCGGATTGAAACAGACGATGGAAAGGATAATCAGCGGGCCTCCCATAGCATATCCCATACGGATAACCCTATTGCATAACGGTACAACCTGGTCCTTTTGTCCGGCTCCCAGCAGATTGCCTACCAATGAACCCGTGGTTGCCGCCAGCGAATTGACTATGACGAAAAACAGGGTGGATATGCTGCGTATGACATTTGTAGCCGCCAGTTCCATCTCTCCTAGATGCTCTACGGCCACGAAGAAGGCAAACCAGGAGGCTACGCCGATGAACTGGTTGAACATGCTCCAGATAGAGACCCGGCAGACATGCTGCAATATTTTCTTGTCGAATTGCCATTTCAGGCCATAGGCTTGCCGGTCCATTTTCCGTAAAATATGGACTGACAATATTGCCAATGAGCATAATTCAGCAAAAGACGATGCCATTGCAGCACCGGCAATACCCATGTCAAAATGAAATATAAGGAGCCAGTTGCAAGGTATATTGACCAGTACGGCAGCAAGTGCGGCCTTGTTAAGAGGCTTCGTAAGTGTGGTACCGACAAGGAAAGAGCGCAATGCAAGAAATGGGAATGAAAACAGCAATCCCCAGATGCGCCAGTCCAGATAATCGATGACTGCAGCATATACTTCCTCAGAGGCAATCAGTCTGCCCAGAACAATGGGGGAAAATATTTTCGAAACGGTGCACAGCAGGATGGCTAGACCTGACAGAAAAATCAATCCCTGAAAGAAAGTCTTGCCGGTTTCAGGATAGTTCCGTTCACCATTGCGCTGTGCAATGACAACCTGCAGTCCCAGACTGAATCCGAAGCCGAGCATATAAATGGCCAGATACCATATTCCGGCAAGTGCCGATGCTCCCAATTCTATTTCACCTACATGCCCCAGGAAGATGGCATCGGTTATATTTATAAGCTGTTCGATAAGGATGCTCATCATGACAGGGAAGTTGATGAGCCAAATGTTTCTGTATGTATAGTTCATTGTTCAACATGTTTAAATACAGCAAGCTCAGTGAGCTGCTGATGTTACTTGTCTGTAATGTGATAATTTGATATAATGGCAAAATGATCATACAGACTTATAATATGAAGCCTGTATGCCTAAATAGATTACATTGAGAATACTATCTGTTATGCGCAGCTATATGCAAACTTGCCATTTCATATGTTGAACAATTATTGTCTTTTTATAAACGGCACAAAGTTACAGAAAATATCAGGATTATTTCGTTTTACTTGTATTGTATGTGGCATACAGTGTTCTGAGCTGAATTATATTTTGCTTGCCGAACATTTGAGGTGCTTATATTTTTGCAGCCAAAAGAGAAAAATGGCTGAGTCCATTTCCATGGCGCAGCCATCTCTTTTCTTCCCTCATATTGACTTTACTTATATGAATATGCGACAATAGTATTAGAAAAGTGTATAATCAAGAGGAACGTTTTTATGGAAAAGTGTATATTTGCAATATTATTTTTTTTAGAAAAGTGTAGAAGTAATGCTATACAGAAAGATCCGATCATATATAGATGACCACCTCAGATCTAAGGAGGACAAGATTCTCCTTATTGAAGGTGCACGGCAGATAGGCAAATCTTATATCATAAGAGATGTAGGGAGGAAACTCTATGACAACTATGTGGAGATAAATTTCGTGGAAGACGATGCAGGCGACAAGATATTCAGGAATGTCCGCACCACGGAAGAGTTTTACCTGAACTTAAGTATGGTTGCAGGATCCAAACTTGACAGATATGAAAATACATTGGTATTCATTGATGAGATTCAGCATTATCCGCAATTTCTGACTATGCTCAAATTTTTGAGGCAAGAACACAAATATCGGTTTATCTGTAGCGGAAGCCTGTTGGGAATTGCCTTGAAAGGAACTGTTTCGGTTCCAGTCGGAAGTATTATTCCAAGAAAAATGTACCAGCTGGACTTTGAAGAATTCCTAATTGCAAATGATTTCGGTGAGGATGCGATTAAGCATCTAAGGAAATCCTTTGAGCAGAAACAGCCTTTGCCACAGGAAATTCATGATAAAGTGTTAGGTCTTTTCAAAAGATACCTGCTTGTGGGTGGTATGCCGGATGCAGTAAATGAATATTTGAACTCCCACAATATCGTCAAAGTAAGAGAAGTTCAGGAGGCAATCAGAGAATTGTATGGCGTCGACGTTTCCCGTTACGAAGAGGACGCTGCCAAGAAACTGTACATCCGCCGTATCTATGATATGATTCCTTCTCAGATGGAGAACAAGAAGAAGCGGATTGTGGCAAAAGATATATTGGATAGGAAAGGCGATAGATTCAGCAATTACGTGGAGGAGTTTGAGTATCTGATTAATTCAGGTATTACGATACCATCTCATGCAATCAGCAATCCGAAATATCCCTTGGCAGAATCACAGCAGAAAAATTTGTTGAAGCTGTACTTGAACGATGTAGGTATGCTTACTTCCCAATTGTATCATTATAATATCCAACCAATACTGAACGACATTGCCAGCATTAACCTTGGCTCTGTCTATGAAAGTGCTGTTGCTCAGGAACTGAAAGCACATTACGAAAAATTGTTCTACTACGACAATAAGCAGAAAGGAGAAGTAGACTTCCTTGTTGATGATAGCGATACCATGAGCGTCCTACCTATTGAGGTTAAATCCGGAAAGGATTATACGGTTCATAGTGCTTTGGATAACCTGATGGCAATTCAGGACTACCATATTGTTTCATCTATTGTTCTTTCAAATGAAAGGGAAATAAAGACAAAAGGAAATGTCCTTTATCTCCCAATTTACTATGTAATGTTTCTGGAGAACAAGATGCCGGTAAAAGAGAACCTGTATTTTTAATTAATTAAAATTCTACAAACGCTTGTAATCAACAGCAAAATGGGCTTGTTAGCTAACAGATAAGTAACACTATGATAAACAAAATAAAAATAGAAGTTTTAAAAGATTTCATACAATCTGGCAATATCAATTTTTTGATAGGATCAGGTCTATCAAGACCTTTTTTACCTGTACTTGGAAATATTGAAAAACAAATGGCTTCAGTCAAAGATGCTCCGGTAAATAAACAGGAGGCACTTGCGGCTGTCCTTTATAAGGAATATTTTGAAAAGGTAATACTCCCTAATTTCGAACCTGATTATAAATCTAAAAATTATACACTTACACATAATAACTATTGTGAATTTTTGAATATATGGAACGATATTCTTCACAATAGGTGCAGCAGTCTCCGCTCTAAGCAAGCAAATATATTTTCAACAAATATTGATTTATTTGTAGAAAGTGCGGCCGAGACTACTGGCGTTGAATTCAATGACGGTTTTATCGGAAGCATAAATCCAGTATTTTCAGAAGTAAATTTCCAAAAAAGTGTATTGAAGAATAGTATTCATTTCCAAAATAGTACAGAACTACCAGTATTTAATCTATTGAAGGTACACGGCTCCATCAATTGGAAAAATACTGATGACAAAGTTTGTAATGATTTCAATTTAAGTTTAGTCTCAGAAATACAACAAGCCTTGTCATGCAAAACAAGTTCTTTCCCAGCATATAAAGAGACAAACGAAGATATATTAAAACAACTTATTGGCAGACATAATTTCAAGGGTTTTATAGAGGCATACAATAAAATGCTATTAGTAAATCCAACAAAGAAGAAGTTTAGTGAAACTGTTTTTGATGTACATTTCTATGAATTGATGAGACTGATGTCTAACAACCTTGAAAAGGAAAATTCTTTATTATTTGCAATGGGCTTCTCATTTGAAGATGAACACATTCGCAATATTGTTAAAAGAGCTTTAAAAACAAATCCTACCTTGATGGTCTTCATCTTTTCATATCAAGATAGCGGTAAAAAAAGGTACTTAGAGTTATTTGGAGAGAACGATTCAAATCTTTTGATAATTACCCCGTCAGAATTCAATGAAACTAATGCATTGAAAGAAGATGATGAAATCAAAGAGTTTGACTTCCGCTCAATCAATAATGTCTTCAAAAGTATATCATCTAAAATTCCGTTTCATTTTAAATATGACAAATAATAAAGATATAATCACATATCAATCTATTTTCCATATCGGAATAGTTCTTTCTGTATCTGGACGTGAAGTTAAAGTCAAGGTAGACAAGCAGAAGAATCTTCCCCACATTATATTCAACGGGACATTAATAAAGAATATTTCCGTTGGTGGTTATTTGAAAATAATAAATGGGTTCAATACCCTTATAGCAAAGATAGACGGTGAGTTTATCACAACAGACGACAAACTGCCCAATAACAATTACTATGCAGCTGAAGATAGGATTTATCGAGTGCTTGTATGCAGTTTAATAGGTTATCTTACACCTGGAAAATTCGTTAGGGGAGTAAAGTCTTTACCCCTCATTGACAATGATTGCTTTATTCTATCTAATGAGGAATTCCGCCAAATTCATTCTTTTGTTGAAAAGTCAAGTGATAAGACTATTGAAATAGGCACATTAGCTACCGACGATTATACTCCAATCTCTTTAGGTGTGCAGAAACTGTTCTCAAGCCATATCGGAATTTTTGGTAATACAGGTAGCGGAAAATCTTATACTCTTGCTAAATTGTATAGGCAACTGTTTGTTGAGTACAAATGCTCTAAACCATTTAAGAAATACTCAAAGTTTCTTTTTATTGATTTTAATGGAGAATACTCAGGTACAGATGCTATAGTATCTGATAAACAAGTATATAATCTATCGACGCGAACTACAAAGGATAAGATTCCTTTTCCTAAAAAGGCACTTCTTGATCTTGATACATTATGCATTTTCGCTAGTGCTACAGAAAAAACTCAGCGTCCATTTATTAGCCGTTGTCTTGAATATCATGATTATATCAGAGATGAGAATCACTTCAAGAATATCTTAAAAAAACTTATTGAGGAAATTCTATTGATGTCTGACAAGCAGAGAGCCGAATTACTGCTAGACTATGTTGAACAGATTGTACCAAAGTGTATATCTGGTGACGGTGAAATACTTAACCTCCATTCCGGATTAACATTCCACAATAGCAGTAACTACTATTATTGGGATGGATCTTCGTCAAATAGTATTCAGACCAATCCTGAATTAGCTCACCACACTTTATATTACAAACAGGCAGAAAAATACTCTAAACCAACAGAATTAATCAAATACTTTATACATATAATGTATTTAAGACTCATTAGAGATGTCTTGGATAACCGAGCGATGAATGAGCACATTGCGCCAGCAATTAATAAACTAAAAAGTATGGTTAAAGATATTGGTAATTTGATTGATTTCAACGATGATGATTTTTGGAAAAAGAATAATATTGTTGTTGTAAATCTTGATAGTGTCAATCAAGATTCAAAGAAAATGATACCTCTATTGCTATGCAATCATCTATATAAGGAGCACAAGCATCAAAAGGAAAAAGACCTAACATACCTCAATATTATTATAGATGAAGCACACAATATCTTGTCATATCAATCCAATCGTGAAAGTGACACCTGGAAAGACTATCGGCTTGAGGTTTTTGAAGAAATAATCAAAGAAGGACGTAAGTTTGGTGTCTTTATGACAATCGCAAGCCAACGTCCCTCAGACATTTCTTCAACTATCGTATCTCAGCTGCATAACTATTTCATTCATAGACTTGTTAATGATGAAGATATTAACAAAGTAGGACAAACAATATCTTTCCTTGACAGGGTATCAAAAGAGTCATTGCCAATTCTCTCCACGGGAGTATGCGTTATAGCTGGACAATTGGTAGAAATGCCGATAGTTGTACAAATTTCAAAAATTGAGGATAAGTACAAGCCAAATAACGAAACAATAGATATCATATCAAAATGGTCATAATTGTTGAGCTAAAGACATGTCATTATGAATGAGGAATTTGCAGATATACAATACGCACTAATCAGAGAGTACAAGTATGCCCAATGGTTTAATGAGGTACATTACAACGGGAAAATACTTTCGGAATCAGAACGTAAAGAATTCATTGCTATCATAGATAATATTATAGCACAACACTTCGAGGGCCTTCCGTTGATGGCAAGTATTTTGGAAGATACGAAAGAAAATCACGATGAATACCATAAAATAGACCGAACGGTTGTTTCCGTATACTTATTTGTCCTTATTACGATGATTGACAGCATGGTAGCTGGGAAATACTTCATTCTTGCTGACCGCGACTATGATCGGAGGTTTATGCGCGGAAAATTGTTTGTAATCCTCAATGAGGGCTTCAAAAAACTCTATGGCTTTAATAAGATGTCCCATAAGAAATCAGAATGGGAAAGACTCCATTTCATAATGAAGCACTTCCCAGAAGTAATCAATCGCCAGTATCAAGAATTGACATCTCTCCTTGAAAAACAATCCAAAACTTCTTCTTGGTGGAAAGATGAACGTAATTATGAGACCCATCTTGACACAGAAAAATTATATAAATCAAGACAAGAAGAGATTATTGAAAGCAAAGTAATGATGGATTCTCTGAAACTTTTTAACACATTGATGGCTGTAAGTAATTTTCTAGGGAATGTTCACGCTTGCCTTTTTAATTTCCTTGTTGGAAAATATCGCAGAGGTGAATTGTCGGAATGATAATAATGTAATATCGAATATATGACTACTTATTGTACACTTTCAACACATATATTTATAAAGTAACTTAGTTTATGCTACAACCAATATCTACAACAGTGTCTCGTGATCATAGTGAGTATATGAAGACTGAGCGTTTGAAACACAACGGTGGTTCTGTTCCTGAGGCAAAAGACTTCTCTATATGTGCACTCAAAATAATGGATGATTGTGCCCAAAAAAAATGTCTTCAAGGTGGATTGTATTTCTTCAACGACCGTTTGTGCCAGACACAAGATGGAGGGGTTAAACTTAATTCTAAATGTCAGGTTCCTCTTGATTTCTATGGTGCAAATATTAATATACAAGCTGTCGTAGGGCAAAATGGTAGTGGTAAATCTTCAATCCTGGAATTACTTTATCGCATTATCAACAATTTTACATTTATGTTGGAGTTGGGTATGTACCGGAACTCTTCTGCTGAAAAACTCTTTTATGTAAAAGGATTGCATGCCACTCTCTATTATCTGCTAGATGGTCACATCGGGACCTTGGTGGCAGATGGTGATGTTATGCATTTTCACTATGATAGCTACGAACAGCACCTACAATTTGAGGTCTTGAATAGCCAAGGACCTTATAAAGTTCTGACTCAAGAACTTGACATTCATAACGAAGTGGTTGAAGAGGCTGCAATTCTTACGCCACTCCGCAGGATGGCAGAGGTCTCACGACGATTCTTTTACACCATCGTAACGAACTACTCTATGCAATCATATAATGATCAGGACTATTATGATGAAAAGACTTACAAGGAGTTCGTCCCTAAGTTGGAACAGGGCAAAGGTGGAAAGAAACAGATTAGCAAAGTAGTAGTTGAGCGTGAAGAAGGCGATGTATGGATTCGTAGTATTTTCCATAAAAATGATGGATATCTTAGTCCTATCGTTTTGAATCCTTACCGAGATGAGGGAGTCATTGACACGTACAAGGAATATCGTCTTTCTCAGTATCGGCTCTCTACGATATTTATTCAGGCAGAGAAAAAAGGTATTCAAGTAATTGACGATTATAAATTGGCTTCTGTAGATTACACCTATGACCCTTGGGCTGTAGAAATAAAGTTCAAAAAACTCTATTTAGGTAAGGTCCGTCATGACTCAGAATGGATGGAATTTTCTGATGTGGCATCATGGCATAAGGATCATCGAGATAGTATTGCTTATTTACTTCTGTGTGAATTAGGCTTAGATGAGTTGGACTTTACAAAGAACATCATTAGGGATGCTGCTCTCTACATGGTTTATAAAGTGCTTTCTATTGCATCCAAATATCCTTCCTACTATAAGTATGAAGATTTCGGTAATCTTGAATCCTATTTTCAAGGAGGAGAGTACTATTCCAAACAGATTCGTAGTCTTGTTGATGCAATTAAGAAAGACAAGTCTCATATCACAATAAAGTTCCGACAGGCAGAGAATTTTATCAATTTGATTAAGCGTGACGTTGGGTTGGAACGAGAGTTTAATGGCACTTTTACTTTTGATTATTACCAAAAGAAATTGGAAGTATATGGTCTAATAAAGAAGTCTCCCTCAAACCTACGCGAGTTAACAAAAATACTACCTCCAGCGTTTTTTAGTATTGACATAAAGCTGAAGAAAGATGATGAGACTACTATAAGTTTAAGTCGTATGAGTAGTGGAGAACGACAGTTGCTTTATACCTGTGGCACCTTTATATATCATATAATTAACTTGATGAGTGTGCAAGATTCTCGCAGAGTTCGTTATCGCAATATGATGCTTGTGCTTGATGAAGTGGAGATTTGTTTTCATCCGGAGTACCAAAGACAATTTATCAGTCGTTTGCGGGATATGCTTGCAAAGTTCCGTTTTAACAAGTATTGCTCTATTTGCATTATTATTGCGACGCATTCACCCTTTATCCTGAGTGATATACCGCAACAAAACATACTGTATCTGAAGAATGGACAATGTGTGAATGATAATGTATCTGTTAATCCCTATGCCGCAAACGTAAACGACATTTTACACCAGAGTTTCTTTTTGGATAAAACCTTCATGGGTGATTATGCTTTGGATAGAATGCAAAAGTTGCTAGCAGACATAGAATCCTATGGGAAAAAGAAGATTAATCGAAATATTGCGGAGCTAAAACAGGAGATAGCCTTGATAGGAGACAAGTTCCTCAAGCAGCAGCTCACAGCGTTACTAACTTATAAGGAGACACTATTTAATCATGGACAGAATATTGATTGACGATGACATCCTGAAATATGCACAAATGTATGAGCAAGCTTTTCGTGGATGTAAACTTGATGTGCCGACTAAGTTGCGGAACATAAAAGTAAAGCTTGATACTTACAATGTATATAACCGCCTTTCTCCTAATGTTCTCGATGAATATAAGGAATATGTAGAAGAAATTGCTAAAGATTATGACAATGCAGTAGACAAGACAAAGAACTTGCTGGTTCTTCAACCTGAACATTTTCAAGACTATATAAACAAATATGAAGGAGTTTCATTTCAGCATGTAGAACTCGATAAAGAACTTTTTTATCATAAACAAGTCGGTGGACAAAGACCTGGGCCAAAGACGAAGAAATTCTGGGAGTTGATAGTTGATGCAATGCACTATGAGAAGATAGTTCGTCCAATAATGGTTCCCATCATTGAGGCTATGGGAATTAGAACTTGCGTATATTGTAATATGCAGTATGCTCTTACCATTGACCATAGTAAGGGATTGTATGAGTTAGATCATCGTTTCCCCAAGTCAAAGTATCCTTATTTATGTACAACATTCTATAATTTGCAGCCTAGTTGCCCAACATGTAATCACGGCAAAAATACTGCTACCGCTGATTTTGGATTATATACCACAGACTCTAATGAATTGCATCCATTTCATTTGTTAGCAAAACCTCATTTATATTTAAGGAAACGTAGATTTAATCCCCAATATATCAATATCCACTTGATTCCGTCTGATGTACATAATTTAACGAACTGTCAATTGGCAAAAGCTCATGAAAAAGATTTTATGATAGATTCAACCTATGCAGCGGTAAAGGATGTGGCAGAGGAGACGATTTGGCGGTGCAAAGCGTATGATGACACATATAAGGATTTATTTATAAAGAATTTTCCGGAACTTTATAATAAAGATGCACTCCATCGTTTTGTGTTTGGAACGTATTCTGACGATAAGAATGTTCATTGTCGTCCATTGACTAAATTGATACGTGATATAGAAAAAGATATGGGTGTTATTATAGAGCCTGTTTAAAAATAATGAAGCAAAAACGGCTGGCTATAACTATGAAAGTACGTAATTTAAATAGTTTTCGCATGTAAATAGCCCCCATATAGTCATTAAAAAAGGCCACATTTTGTGTCGTTCAAATATAAGCAAGCTATTTATTCATGCAATTTTTCAGCTAATTTTTGTGCTTCCCTAACCTGATGTTAATACTCAAGGCCGATACTTTGAACTTTCTCTGTAAAGAGCGAAAGTGCAAGCAGAACAAGTGTTTGCACTTGCACTTTTGCACTATGGGCCCTAACTTGCTTTATATCGGCTTTTCTCTAAAGAAATTTGCTGGTCCTCAAGAAAATCCGTAATTTTGCGCCGTCAATTGAATAAAAACATAAAGCTTACAATGCTGCAAAGAAGAATGAACAACTGGAACACCGTATTGGATCGAGGCATAAAATGCCTTGAGAGATTGTCGTGTGTCCATACTTCGGGCATTGGAGCATTCAATACTTTTGGAGACATTTTCCGACGAACGTTTGATAGAACATCGGGGATACGATGATGCTGGTATCCCGCTGAAACGATAAATGAAAACCGTCGGAGAGTCCTTACCAAACTTTTCGACGGTTTTTGTTTGATGCCTGCCGGTGACGTTCGCACTATGTGCTCTTCCCCGTCAATTCCGTCCACGGGCTGAATTGTAATGTATTATTAACCGCGCAGTGATGCGCATGAATGAAAAGATTATGAATTATAAATTTGACGGAAGCAGGGTGTTCTTTACATCCGACACCCACTTCAACCACACCAATATCATCAGGTTCTGCAACAGGCCTTTCAAGGATGTATCGCACATGAATGAAACGATTATTTCCAACTGGAACCGCGTGGTCGGTCCGGAGGATATCGTGTTTCACTTGGGCGATTTCTGTCTGGGCGGTTCTGCCGAATGGGTAAACATACTGAACAGGCTGAATGGGAAAATATACCTTATTTCCGGCAACCACGACATCAAGAACCTGAGACAGAATTACACGAAATACTTCGAGCAGATAACGATGCAGATGTACATCGAGGTGGATAAACAGAAGATTTATCTGAATCACTGTCCGTTCCTTTGCTATGGCGGCTCATACGATGATATATGGCAACTTTTCGGACACGTACATACCCGCAGAAACAATACCGGAAAGGATGCTTCTCGGCTGAGTATGCTTCTTCCGACACAATATGATGTCGGAGTGGACAACAACGATTTCACACCGGTTTCATTTGCGCAGGTAAAGGCAATCATAGGGAAGCAGATTGAACAATCAAGGAAAGGAGAACAGTAAGATGAGGATACAATACATGAGTGATCTACATATGGAGTTCCAGGAAAACAGCAGATACTTGAAAAATAATGAATTCCCTGTTACTTGATGGAATATGTTTTTGAGGACGGATTCCCAATTAAAGGATTTGATCCGGCCAGGTTTATTGAAATTTAATGAATATACATAAATGAACGAAAGAAAGATTATAGATAGAAAGTTCCTTGCCGATTTGGCGAAGGAGGTCGGTTTGAATGCCTCGCATTTGGAGGCGTTGGGCGAAACCCGCCAATGGGAGATTGTCGTTGATGGCGATATGCTTGAACGGCTGGTTGAGATTCAACATCGGTTTGAGCGGCTGGCTGTAATGGGCGATGATGAGTATCGGGGATTCTATATCGAAGTACCACGACCTACACAGGAAGAGTGGGGGGACGCCGAGGAATTGCTCGCTTCAGGGGAATATGACAGTCGGGAAGCGTTTCTTGCAGATTGGCTTGCATTCAACCCGATGGAGACTCAGTGGTTCCATGTCGCTTCGAACCGATACGGGGACTCCCGGTCAATCCGTGTTACGGACCGGAAGCACACCCGTTTTATCATTACGAATCGTTCCACGTGTACGGATGCAGAGCCAAATGATACGTGGTGCAGGGAGAACCTAAGCCGCCTCTTCGACTATCTGGAACGGATGATTGATGTCATTGTCGCGAATCCTTATGGATTCAATGATTACGTGGCGCATAACCTGCCGTACCAACAGCGCACAGGACGGATTGCACAAAGGGAGTTTAACCGTATCGTGCCGAATTTCAAAATTGAGGTGGAAGATCGGGAAACGGCCATCAAGGCATTGGAGGACTCGGTGCACGGTCGTTCTGTCCCTCTTTTGGGAACGATGACGATACGAAAGTATTGCACTTATTTCCACATTGCCAACGAGGTATATGAAAATTATCACCGGAAGCGGGGATTCATGGGACGCATCCATACAGATCCGCAGGATGTTCCCGATGAACTGCGCGATGTGGTCTATTACAAGCGTAAGAAGTTCGTTGATGTGACTGAAATGTACGACATTGACAGTCCGGAGGATTTCATGCGGTTCGCAACTGACCATTACGGAGAACTGGGAATTTCGCGTCTGAATATCTTTGCCTCGAATAACCGGCAACAAGGATGGAAAATTATTGTCTCCAACAGTTATTCTGCCAATGCCGGATTGGCCATCGAAGTGGCTACAGCCTTGTATAAGGCTGGGGTACCACTGCAGATATACGATGCGGAAAAACTCCTGAGAATCCTGCTCGAAGAGGATTATGTACGGCTAGTTCCCGATTCATATCATAACTATATGGGCTATCAGGAAGAAGGCTCCGTCTACGAACTGCCCTGGGAATACGAATGTTCGAACGATACTAATTCAGTTCTGACCAAGGAGCAATATCAGGCGATTGTCTCTATTGCAGAATGGCAGGATATAGAGCGGATTTTCCTGTAAAACTATCCGACTGACCAGATGAATTAATATTACCTTTGTAAAAATTTATCAGTCAAAATGCAGACAGTTATAAAGAAAATACTATCGGACCGGAAACGTTTCTTATCGCTTCTTTTATTGGCAGACGAACAGGAAACCATGATTGACAAGTATATCGGACGAGGAGATATGTTTGTTATGTACAACCAAGATGGTGTCGCGATATGTTCTGCAATGGTTACGGATGAAGGAGACGGTATTTGCGAGATAAAAAGTTTGGCTGTAGCTCCTGATTTTCAGCGAAAAGGCTATGGCAAAGAAATGACTGACTTTCTGAACCGACATTATGCGGATAAGTTCTGCCTTATGACAGTAGGAACCGGAGACAGTATGAGTACAATATCATTTTATCGGAAATGCGGATTTCAATATTCCCATACTGTGCCGGATTTCTTTACCGTCAACTATGATCATCCTATTGAAGAGGACGGAAAAATACTGAAGGATATGCTCTATTTTCGTAAATATCTGACTCTTCCACAGGCAATATGTAAGAATGCCCGTACGGAAGAGCTGATTTTGTCCTTACTCAACCTTTGGAAAGAATCAGTTAAGGCAAGCCATCACTTCCTGACCGAATCCGATATTCATGACTTGATTCCGGATGTATGTCTTGCACTCAAATCAGTGGAAGACCTTGTTGTCCTGTATTATAAGAATGCACCTGTAGGGTTCATCGGTATTGAAGATAAAAAGGTAGAGATGCTTTTCATTTTGCCGGACTATTTCGGTTGCGGTTTTGGGAAGAAACTTATGGATATAGCTATCAGGGATTATGGCTGCATCTATGTTGATGTAAACGAACAGAATCCGAAGGCCAGAAACTTTTACCGGCATTTGGGCTTCCGAGAATATGAACGGACTGAGTCTGATGCGCAAGGACGCCCTTTCCCTATAATTAAAATGAAATTGCACATTCAGCAGCTGCCGCACCTTGCTGGGAAGTGAAAAAGAGTTAGAAAAATTCAAGACAAAGACCAGAGCCAAGTGTATATCCAGTTATACAAAATCTGTTGATGGCATTTTAAGCGCAATAAACGATATTGCATATTTTGACCGGATATTTAACTATGCGACAATGAAAGGTTTAACATCTGCGATGGATAAATTATATTCAGGGCTTAATGATGAATTAGGATTCAAGATATACTAAAACAGATACTTGAACAAGAAAAAAGGCGTCTTGTATGCATAAATAAAACCCGGATTCATCACCAGTAACTGAAAGCTGGGAGAGGAACGACCGGGACTGCACTGCAAATATAGTACAACTTGCTCAAATAAGGATGGATTAGGGACTGTTTATCTGGAAAGAATCCGCATAAAAAGAGCAAATCCTATGCAGATTGCTTTGCTCTGCTATTGCAAAATTGAATCTGGAACACTAACCAAATATTCAATTACCGAGGAAAACTCGGTAATTGCCGCTGATGGGAAAAATTAGAGACTGTAAACTAAATTAATTCCCCTTTACTTGACACTTTAGTTTATAGTCTCGGTTTGTATTGCGTTAAATATTAGTAAATCGTTATTTATTTCTTAAGTGGAACGAATCCCATAAGTCCCCAATTTTTCCAAAGCATAGAAGTGGGGCATAGTTCCTTGCAAGCACACATTTCCCAAGGTCTATGCAGGCACTTCTTTTCGTCTGTGAGTATTCCTGAATTTTTGCACCACGGAAATAATTCACATGGGAAAACACCTTCATGGAGAATTTTATAAATCTGCTTTACAGACTTATTAATTTCAACAGAATATCCCCGCTGCCCATCTGGTTTAATTGTAAAATAATCTTGACGCTTATTTCTCATAAGTGGCGTTCCTATTGTTTTTATTATTTCTGCCAATGTAGCACTTTGCCGAGCATTACCCTCATATATCATGTCCAATAGAAAGGCCGGACGCCTAATCCGAAGTTTCTTCACGTAGTCTAAAACCGTGTCAATCCATTTATGATACGGCTCGTGCATTTCAGGATATTCTGGATTTACGAAATATGATTTTAATTTTTTACGAACTTCTTCAGTTAAATCACTAAAATGTGTAAAAGGATCAGAAATCTTGTCTCCTATGCCAATCTTGACCCCCTTTAAATGAAAGTATATATCATGTGGTTTTGCTGGCAAATAGTGTTTATCTTTCATTTGAAGAAGCATCCGATAATATATTTCGCCCGGGTTTGAAAACATTAGACAACAATCTGCCAGTGCTAAGACATTTAATGTATTTTCAGCGAATTCAGGGTATACAGCCTTAGCTATTATTTCAGCAGCGTTGTACGGATAATCTGGCAAATGATCTTTATCCACCGTCAATGTCCTTTGCATAATATACGCAATGCTCTCTTTCAAACAATAAGATCCAATGGCAAGCATAATATCGCCATCCGCTGTCAATAATGGCATTTTAAGAGACTTTAGATATTCATGCTCGTATGGTAAACCATCAATATTATCCCAATCAATCTTTACATTAGATAGATAGTCAACGAAGGATCCATCCGATGAATCACCCTGTGTGATATCTGAAAGATAATCGCCGAGCATTATATTATCTCGATTATCATCATATAAGTATGGAACTTTAATGACGCCTTTTGGTTTATTGCGTATGTCATTGACTACGCTTTGAATATATTCCCCATATGAATAACACCGCGTCAAACCATATGAGGTAGTAACATCTTGTAGAAAATGAATATATTCATGGAAAAATAGGGCGAAATCCATATCGGAACAAGTATTCAAATCTATCATTTCGTCAATTTTCAACTTCATTTCAAAGAATGCGGGGTAGTATTCACCAGCACTGCCAAAATGTTTCAAATATTCCATATGAAATTTGTATTAAATATGTACATATTCTTTGGTTAGAATCTTGGGACCACAATTAAGTATTCGTTGCCAAGTAGTACCCAATCTAGATTGGCAGAACGCAATTATTCAAGTATATTCTTAAAAGAATTTAAAACAATACCATTCAATCCAAACTGCTTTTCCAATGATTAATGTATTTATTATTCTGCCATATCCAAGCTGTTAATTAAAGTTTGTTTTAATGTTTCCCTAGTAGAGCTGTCTCTCAATAATAAAAATAGCTCCTTATCTATCACTGCATACTTGATATACTTGCGAATTGTCCTTGCTGAATATGGATTTCCTTTTTGTAGCTTTACGATAGTCACATATCCACCTTCATATGGAATCAATTGCCAAAATGGTTCTGAATTAAGATGCCAAAATGGAGTTCCTGCTTTTGGCTTAAATATGGATACCTCTTTCATATATTGCTTCCAGTTTTAAAAAAAAACATTTTTCCAATTCCTCATTGTAAATAATCTCATTTGTTGTGATATGCTGAGAAGATATAAGATCAATGACACTGAGTAGCATGATAGCCTTATGAGGAGCGTTCTTCCCATGTTGCTTATTTGTATGCAAGTTTGAAAATAAGTCTATATAATCAGCCAATTCATAATTCCTCTCTAGCTTAGAGATTAAATTAAAACGATCGTTATCTATCTCCATCTGGTAAATCTTAATATCAGGGTTCAATGTTTTTGCTAGTTGAGTTACTTTTTCTTTTTCGGTTTGTTCAATATTTACACCCAAATATATAGACTCAAAACACTCAGCTTTCAGTGGCATGTAATGGTGTATCTCTCTCCAATCCCATATCTCTTTATTCTGCTTGGCTTGTTCCGGAGTAAAAGCTGCATACATAGCACTCGGATTCGGCATTACCAGTCTAACCTCCTTCTCATACTGCCAATCCTTTGCTTTTGTTCCCCATTGATAAAAAGCATTATGATGACCATCTGGCCGCTCTATAATATCTCGGTATTGAACTTCAATGACAAGTGGTTCAAGATATAATGTACCAAACATTGGGGGTACGGATTGCATCACTTTATCTATATCAAGTCCTATGCAAACACCTTTGTGGTTATAACAGTAATGGCTCCACATAAGTAATGAATCATAAACCTTCGACAGACTGCAGAGCCATGTTCCATTACGCAAATTAAGAGCATCATTTTCCTCTTTCTCCATCCACCATTCTTTAGGTACCCATCCTTGAAGTTTACTCTCCGGAACATTTGAGTAGTCTATTAATTTAGGATGACAATCAAAGGGATCGTTTAGCTGAGAGGCATTAGTGAATTGGAGATTTTGGTTTCCAATCATACTCTTTGCGCCATTGATATCAAGATATTTATATAGAATATTACTCATGGAAACAAAAAATCTACACTACTCTAATTGTTTTCTATAAACAGAATCCAATGTGTTCCCCTCTTTGTCCTTCCAGTCTGCCCAACCATTAGATGGACGACCTAGGCAGAATGATGAAGCTGTACTTGGACTTGCAAAAGTCTTATCGGAGGTCATTACCAACTTGCCTTCCGAGAAATCAGCATATTCGTGCATTATATTAGTACGCTTTTTATCCCACTTTAGTGAGGGCACAGAAGTTTTAGCAATCACACTGCCTTTTAAAACAGTAAAACCATTTGAACCATAAATTCCTTTAGCATCACATCCGCGCCCTTTCGTGTAAAACAAATGCTCTTCCTTTGGCTGGGATATCTCGAAGATACCACAGCCGATAAATGACGCCAGGAACTTAATGTCCTCAAAAAATTCATCCATCGCGTCCCGTTGATGTTCGGGGAGGTTGGGAGCTTTGGGTATCTGTTTGTTTTCGTTCAATACAAACGAGTTCGACTGCTTGGCTTCGGCAATTGCACGGTATTCCAGATATTGCACGTCTGCCTTGGTCATGTCCTCGTCTTTCGAGACAAACACAAGTGCCTTTTGCCAAAATGCTTTTTTGCTGTCGTGGTCTTTCACCCGTTCCTTAAAATTCTCAGTTTCACCGATGTAAGCTTGCGGCTTCGTCGCCTCATCTTCTCCGATTAGGATATAAAACGCCGGTTTGTGTAGTTTCTCCTGCTCATTCAGATAAGCCAGATTCGAGCGCGGAATTACAAACATCTGGCAAATCTTGTTGCTGATGAATGCATATTGTGTCCCTTTCGGATCGCTGTCAATTAGGTATGTAGTTATTGTCTTGCCCATGACTATAATTGAAAGACACTGATTAATTGATCCAATACAGGTTTGAAGCCATCAAACCATTCATCTTTAAATGAGTTATAATTACTTTCAATATATGATTTAATTGTGGAGACCATATTTTCTTTAAAGGATCGAAAATCTTTATGACTTTTTTTATTGCTTAGATTTGCCCAATCTACTTTTGCCTTATAAGCTTCAGAATCAAAAAAATCTTCTACCATTATAGTATCATTAGTTTTTGGAGAATTGCTTGTTTTTAGTGAAATACTATAATCGTGTTGATAAAATAAAGCTTTTAATTTTTCTTCTTTAATATCACATATTTTTTTCCAACCACTATATCCTCCATCACCAAAATCAAACAGAAAAACTATTTTTTGATATCTACTAATTTGGGGTAATATAACTTGGTTATAAAATGTATCTGCATTACTTGCACTATTGCTTGGTATAATAGCTATTTGGGATAATTTTTTATATTTTTCTTCTTTTGAAGACAAAATTTCAATTGCTTTTTCAATATATCGTTTATCATAAGGACCTTCAGTTACAAGAATTTGTTTAGAGCTCAATACAATTGTTCCATTCAGATAGTCAATCTCTCCACCTGAAAGTTCTGTCAACTTATTAACAAAAGTTGAACTAGTAATTTCTCCTTTTTCTATGAAGAATAAATTATCTACATGCTTTTTATTGATTTCATTCACAAAAACAGGTGAATGTGTGGTTAATACAGTTTGCCCCTCAAAGGAATCTATTGCATTCAGTAACTCTTTTTTTCTTGCGATATGTGTATGTGCATCTGGTTCGTCTAATAAAATTAAAGATTCTTTGTCTCCTAAGACTTTTGTAATACATTCTATAAGAATTAGTTTCTTTTCACCCTCACTCAAATTGTCAAAATCAATGTCTTTAATTTTGGCGTTGACTTCGTTATTTACACTGGAAAATCATAGAAAGGCTGGAGTCGGGAAATCCCCGAACCTGTCTTTTCTATTTATTTAACGTTTCTCCCCTGCACTCTACTCACTCAATTATAATCCACCCCCAAGACATAAACGGATTATCCAATTTTTACGTTACATATTCAGTATCAATCATTAAAATTACTGAATATGAAATTAGACGAAAACATTTTGAAAACCTGTCAAGGGCTTGTGATGAACTGTAATTGTAAGGTTCTTATCCTTGACGTATTGGGTGAACATCGTGTATTCCTTGTTAATGATGTACACCTAAAAACTCGTGAGTGCCGATACAATGAGGTTCGAGATGCGCAAGACATCACTACTCTTGTACTAAACATCGGACACAATTTTGTAAACGGCATGACCGAACAAGCCTTGCTTGAACGTACTCAATCTATCCACAAGGAAGATTTCAAGTTTGGTACTGATAATTACTTGTGGATTACCAAAGTGGATTTGAATAGATAACCAATTAATATTGAATATTATGCAAAAGGATTTTATAGCAGTAACTCCCGATAGCGGAAGTGGAAATAGAACTGTTACAGTTACTTCCTCGCAGAATCCCGCAACATCGTCAAGAAGTTCTTCTATTAAAGTGTCGGGTGGAGGAATGACACGTACAATTAAGGTAACGCAAGCACAAGGTGGTACGGTTGTAACAATTAAAGGAGGGTTGGAAATAATTGGAAGTGCCACTGTCATTCGTGTCATATCTTCTCAAAATGTAGATATAGATGTAACTGTTAAAGTAAAATTTACACCTAATGCTGGAGAAGGAATGGCGGTTTCTATAAAGATAGAAAAAGGGAAAAATATGGGTGTTCAACAAATTGCAAGCAATCCAATACCTGGAACAGCAACAATTCTTGAAGTATCCCCTAATAAGTCCTCAACACAAATATATTCATATTGACACCAACAAAAACAAAAGTTTGTTGTATATTTGTGCAAGCCTTTCGGGGCAATGACATTGTTGGTAAATTACAAGGAAAGTGCCTTAGATATTCGTTAAAATCGCCAAACCTATCGAATGTATATACAAGGCACAGAGGACAACTCATACAAGTGGGTTGCCTTTCTGTGCGTATATACAGGTGTTTGGCGATACCTAACGAATATTCACAGGAAGAGCAGCCCACTTTCTTTATATATAACGTAATTTCCCACTGGCTGTCTGAGGAAAATCGTTTAAAATTCGCCATTATGAAAAATTTGCTATTTTCAGTTCTATTCTTTTTAGTTTCATTATCCACGTTTGCCCAACTGAATTATAGAGGCTGGCAAGTAAAAGACCCTATGTATGGGTATGACCATTACGCACCTCACGACTTTGTCTCTTTTCAGAATAAAGGGAACGGAAGTTATCGGATAATTGGTTGGGGAGAAAACAAAGGGTCTATTGTTTTGGACGGTAAATTTACCTATGCGGAAAAAGATGATAAAGACTATATCTATTCCGGAACGCTATCATATGGTAAATTGTATTGCGAAACAGTACTGTTAAGAACTCAAATCAAACTCAGCGAATATTCCGGATCGCAGTCTGTTTCACTGTACAATGTTTTGAGATTTGTCCTTTATGCGGAAGATGAGCAGGGCAACTTCAATTCATACAGATTGCTCAAATTAATTCTCTTGGATTGATTGGAGCCTTATTGTGACAATAAAACATTGAAACTGTTTAAATCAGCCGGACTAAGTTCCGGCTTTTTTATTAGTCCGTTTTTAGGGTCTATAAGCAATGGTAATGCCTCTGCGAGTAACTTCTTAAAGCCTCGTTTTGTTCTCGCTTTAGATGATTTATAGAGGTGATTTATGACGGTAAACTTGTAACCTTTACCAAGCCAGTCCCAAGTGAACACATATTGCTGGGGAATGTTCTCAATAGACAGGTCGTTGAAATAAGTGTCAATGATTAGTTGCACGCCCTCCGTTCTTATGGCTACTGCTTCATCGAACATTTCAATATAGGGAACAACGATTGTTCCAAGTCTGAACTCCGTAGGTTCTTTTCTTCTCTTCATTTTAGACATACTGATTCTCTGATTTGTTTGTAAGTATAACGTGTGTCAGCGCAACATAAAAAGCAATGGAATCGGTCGGAATTGCTAATATCCCTCAAATTGAACCTGTACACGAATTCATCCACATACTTTTGAAGATGTTTTTTAGGCAGGTTAATGTAAGTTCCGTGATACATACGTTTAAGTTGTGTCCAAGCTCCCTCTATCCTGTTGGTGGTGATGTCGCCATTACCGTACTGATGCCTGCCGTGGTCAACATAATAGCGTTTGTAAACTCGCCCTATCTGGTTATATGCAGCATTTTCATCTGTAAACAGGATTGCATCAGGTTTTACAAAAGTTGATATCAAGGATGAAAGAGTTTCAGCAGTGGTGTTCTTGGTTACTTTTGCTACCAATAAACCACCTCGCTCTATTATACCCACGACAGTGGTTTTGTCCTTATGGGAACGACCTTGTGAATGTTTGACTTTCTTGTTCCAATGACGGTTCTTGTTCTTTCCACCGATATAGGTTTCGTCCGCTTCCACTTTACCCTCCAATGTTGATTCGTTGGCAAGGTACATTTGCCGTCTAATCTTTTGGAGCATATACCAAGCCGTCTTTTGCGTCACTCCTATATGGCTTGCCAACTGATAGGATGAAATACCTTTCTTGTCATTGGTGACGTACCATATGGCGGAAAACCAGTTACGCAAGTTGACCTTTGTCTTTTCAAACATCGTTCCTGTGCGGACGGTGAAGTTCTTGCCTGTGTTCTTGCACCGATAATTGCCGTGTTTCAATTTATATACCTTGGAGGTCTTGTCGAAAGGCGAAACAGGCTTGCCATGCCAATTGATGGCTTCAAGATGTCTGATACAGCTTTCCTCATCGGGAAAGAGTTCATTTAGAGCCGGAATAGAGTTCGCTTTGAGTTCAAACGGGTCTTTCATAAGGCTGTCCTCCAACTTCTTAATGATGTTACAATTTACAAAGATTGATTTGTTCAACAATGAGTTCACGGAGAAAATCTTGATAAAAATCTGATAACCTCCTGTGCGTATAACGAAAAAGTAGAGGGCGAAGTAAGTAAGATTTGAGTTAAATGATGTGAAGATGATGTTATATAGTTGTCATGCTAATACAATCCAAATCTTTCTGCATAACATTTCAATAACATGACAACAGCAAAAGCCGATACAAGTATGTTTTCGGCTTTTATTTTGACGATGACGGAAAGAGTAAACGTTAAATAAATAGAAAAGACTGGTTCGGAGATTTCCCGACTCCAGCCTTTCTATGATTTTCCAGTGTAGATATGTATATCAGTACCTTAATTTTAATGTTAATATCTGTGATTAATTTATCAACTTTATTAATCTCGTTTTGTTTAGGTTGAGATAATAAATAAAGATATTGAAAGATTGTCTTGCAGATTTTTTGTTTTCGGATTTCGTCATTCGACGGATTGGGCTCTGTTGTAGCTAAAACTCTTGCATTAACATTATAATCTGTTTCACTGAATCTATTAAACCAACTTAATGCATCATGATTCTTGAATTTTTCCAGTTTCTCATGATCTATTTTAAAAAATAGTTCGACTTCTGATACCTCATTTATTCCCAATTGGGCCCTTAAAAAATCTGTCATACTGTGATCTCCTTGTTCGGATGCACATAGTAAGGAAATGAAAGCTATTTTCCAACAATATTTGTTGATATATAACAGGAATGGTATGTATAGCTTATTACTAATAGCTTTATTGAAATATTGCATATGATACTCCTCATAAGCCATATGCCATAGTCTTAAATCTTCACCACTATAACAAGCGATTACTGAAGATGGATATTGTGCTTTATCTGAAATAATCTTTCCATCTTTTGACTCAACGATTTGAGATTGTCCAGCTAAATCATAGACTATTTTATAATTAAAAGGGGCACTCTGTCCATTATATAAGCAACTAAAGATAATACTAATTGCTTCTAATAAATTACTTTTACCAGAACCATTTTCTCCAATTAAAGCAATATATCCAGTATTCTTAGAAAAATCGAAATCTCTATTCTGGATATTCTTATATTCGTCTATATGTAAAAAATTTAAATGCATATTTTTATTATTAATAATTTATAATCCGCCCCAAATTGCGGGATTCGTTAATAGGTTGGCAACAATATTTGATGCCACATCAGCTCCGAATGATTTCAACTTTTCAATAATTCCCGGACGTGCCTTCTGCAGATCGTTGCCCGCTTCGGCTACTACGGTTTTCAGTTCTTTGATTTGACGTCCCGTAAGATCATCTTTAATAGCTTCAAGGAACAATTCTACGGCAAGCGATTGTTGTTGGTTTTGAGTTTGGCTATTGGAATTATTAATATTTGTTGTAATATGGATTGGACCTCGTTCAGGGTCTTGTTTTTTAGGCGAAGGTTTAATACGAGAAATTGCAATCGGTAATACTGCAAATGCTTCCAAAATTGCCAACAACTTTGCCTGTTGATTTGGCCATATATCTTGCTTACTTATTTGTTCAAAGTCTGCAATGTGTTTATCATCCGGATAATTTATTTCTATAAATCTTTTGGCTTTTTCAAGCCACTTATAATAAGAATTCATATCCGGATAGTCATAGTATGGCAATATAGCATCATGATATTGCAAAGTAGAATTTCTGTTCTTTTGCTCTGTTATCAGATCCTGTATCGTTATATCTTCCATATTTACTCAAATATTTGGGTTTCAAAAGAACTTTTAGCATTTCCCATTACATGGTTAGCCTTATCTTTACAAGTCTTTATGTTATCAATAAACTGGTTATAACAGTTGATAATTTGCTCTTGCACCGAAATTGGAGGAACTGGAATTGCCAAATTGGACAAGTATGAAGCAGGGACTCTTTGCTGTCCAGCACTTCCTGTAAAATATCTCTGTGCGTCTTTTAATAATTCATCTTGCCGAAATAATATATGCAAATATTCTGGAATGACAGAATTTGCATATACCCTTACAATATGAAATTCCGTAGATCCACATCCTCGATTATTTTCGAGATTTTTCACAATAGCAGATTTACCATTTTGCATACATGGTGTAATTCTGGCCCAAAGTAAATCTCCATCCTGAAACTTTGTATACCCTTTGATTCCTTCTTTCTTAATAATCTTTTCACCGATCCATTCTCCATATATATCAGATATATCCTCCATTGGAATAAATGACACATATTCGTTGCCCTCAATCATAGACATATCTGTTCGAGGGTTGATATCTGCTACCTCTTGAAGACGTACTTGTTTGTATTCACTTGTAGCATATGGAGAATCTTGAGATCTTAACAACGAATCTACACTCCAAGATGATAACTCTGAAAAGCGAGCTTCATGTAATAGACCTAATCTATTGTTTTTTGACTTGCTTACAATGGTATTTTGCTTTAACAAATTAGCAAGTTCCATAGTAAACTCCTGATCTAATTCAAGTATGTGCGCTAATAATGTATTATATTCATTGATTTTAGAAGTATATTCTTCCACCAACTTATTTTGTTCGGCTAATGAAGGAAGAGGAACCTTTATATCTAAAAACAGAGGCTCTTGTAAATAGTGGCGATTGGTTGTACCATTACTTGCCTGTTCGCAGAATTCAATAAACTGATTTGTCGTAGTTAGTAATGCTAAATAATGAGGGTTGACCTTTGAATAATCCACATCAAAAGTCCAGAAGTTGCCGGTTATAACACCTCCATCCAACACATCCGGAACAACGCCAAATGCGCCGTTACGAGCATCTATTTTGGATAACAGGAATTGTCCTTTAGAAATCACAAATTGATTCTTAGTGCCTATTTTATTCCCTATAACGGTATCTCGCAGAAAGATTCCTCCGTTACGGACTTTAATAGTTGCTCGCTTATAATATACATCATCTTGTATCTCTATCGCGGTTTTGTTGCGGGTAAGGAATTCTTTGATTTGAACCAGCGGATATTTGGTCGTGAATCGGATTTTGGAGTCATTCAGATACTGCACACTCCAGTTGTAAAGCTGCGAGAACTTTACAAAATCCAAATATTTGTATGTGCTTTTACTCTTTAACATAACTCCTTCGTTTTGCCTTCCTGATCTGTCCGAATGACTTTATTATCAACTATCTCATAATGGAATTTTAACGCATTTGAGGTCCACATATGATGCTCTTTACGATAAGGTGTAAACTCTTTGAGCAAATTGACTAATTCATTCTCGCATTCGGCGCCAGTTGTTGTAATACCTGCTTTTTCAACTTGGGCGATGGGGATGGTATAGTCAAATTTCTCTTTGACAATCGTCCATATTTCGGCTGCAATCTTTGTCTCTAATGCACGTCTTTCAGTCCGCTTTGCTTTCTTTTCTTCGGCAGGATTTCCCCGTTCTGCTAGGAATGAATCAATCTCATCGAGTTGTGATTGATACTTGGTTTCTACTTCTTCAGTCGCCGCCTGTTTAATTGCATCGAACTGGTTCCGTTCCTCTGCCGTGAACTTCTTGAAGAACAACAGGCTTGGTTTTACCGTAGCACCCGAGGCCATGAACACGTCTTGGGGAATAGAGGTAATCAAAATAATTTTGGCCATTCCTTCGAAAAGCTCTCGTACGGTTTGCAAATTGGTGTTATTGAGAACTCCTTCCGGTAGAACAATGCCCAAACGTCCGCCTGGTTTGAGCAAGCGGATACAGCGCTCAATAAATAACACCTCGGTCAAACCACTAAGTTTCCCGACCGTGTATAAATCCAGTACAGAGTCTCCAATGTGGTCATTGATCTGACTCAAGGCTTGTTGATATACCTCTTTGCCATATTTCTTCTCGTATGCGGCAATCTTCTGTGCATCGGTTTCCACATCGGCTTCTGTTATTTTCAGCGATTTTTCTACGCGAGAACCGAATGGCGGATTGGTTAGAATCACATCGAACCGATTTTCAAAAACGCCGTTGACATTTAACAATCCGTCGTGGTGATGAACGCCACCATGTCCATCTCCGTGCATAATCATATTCATCTTTGCGGTTCGCGCCATACGAGGATTGGCGTCCGTACCATAGATGCAGTTACTGGACAGATTCTGCAATCGGCTGTTTGGATTCCCGGTGTTGAGCTCAGTGTTGAGTGCAGCAAGATAGGCATTGAACTGTTCATCAATAACTGACTTCTGTTTTTCAGGCAACGTTTCATAGTGTTCATCGAAAAGTTCAGCCTTGATGTGCTCCTTAACCTTTTGTATGTCACTTTCAATTTTCTCACGCACATACTCGAATGCCTTGATCAAGAAGCCGCCACTACCACAACAGGGGTCACAAATGATTTCGCCCTCTTCAGGGTCAAGTAGCTCCACCATAAAATCAACTATTTTACGGGGCGTAAAGAACTGGCCGAGTTCACCGCGGAAGGTTTTCCCTAAGAATTTTTCGAAGGCAATACCTTTCACATCATCTGCCGTGCGGGAGAGATTATACACCTCGAGTTCTTTGACTATGGCCTCGAAACTAGCCTCTTTTATCTTTATCGTATCATTGGTTTCGAACAGTCCATCTTTGGTATAATCCTCCTTTGTGCGCTCGAATAATTGCTGATAAAAGGGTAAGCTTAGTTTTGATTTTGTTTTGTCATAAGCTTCCCGTAGTTTCATAAACTCTTCCTTTGAAAAAATCTGTGTGCCGGTATTATCTCGTTCATATCGGATTTTAATGAAGAGTACCTTGCTGATTTCATCAAAGGCTGCCTCTGGAGACAACTTGTCGTTATTGCGTATGATATTATGGCATTTGAAAAGCAGTCTACTGAATTCATCACGCGTAAACGCTTTGGTTTGACTTAATAATTCCTTGATCTTTTTTGCATTGGTAAGATCCTCAGCCTTGGGTATATCAACGATTTCTTCAAGTCGTTTGGGAATTTTTCCCTTAACGACCTTGAATATACGAGTCTCTTTCAGGTTTGTGGTAACGAAAAAATCCGCTCCGGCCCAGGATGCATAGTTAGATCCCTGGTAATAGTCTTCTTCTTGGATTGTAACATATTCGGCTTTGCATTCTACAACAATTATGGCAGATACATCCTCTTTTTTGTCTGATTCTGATCTCCATATCACAATATCTGCTCGCGCTTTACCTTGGCCGCGATGCGAATTACTTACCGGAACCTCTTGAGCCATCTGCTCAAGCGAGTACCCGTAGACATTCACTAGCCGGCAGATGTATTCTTGACGGACTCTCTCTTCAGGCGTTAGAACCAATTCCTTATTTTTCAGAGGGGCAAATATTTTATTGCCGTTAATCTGGAGTTCCATATATGCTATTTTGTACTTTTTATTAATTCTTTGGGATCAACTTGAAGAATCTTTGCTATCTCAAACAGCACCTCTAAACTTGGCTGCCGTCGATTACAGACGTAGGAATTGACGATACAGAAACTTTTTCCAAGCTTCTCTGCCAGCCAGGTCTGTTTGATGCCTTTCTCTTCAAGCACCTCCTTGATTCGGTTCATGGGTTTATCCATACTATGTATAGTATTGATTCAATTGAAATACGAAGATATAAAATATTATGCAATAAAAAGATAAAAGCGGGAGAGTTTTTCTCGCTCTCTATATATTTCTATGATTAGGTTTCCATGAATACCGATGAAAGTTTTAAATAGATTCTTTTAGTTCGTTTTCGGTTAATTTGGCTAATAAATTTCTCAGATTTATAAAGTAAATTCCCCCATATCCGGCAAGACTGGCGGACTATTAGCGGTCGCACGAGGCGGCCGCTTTTTGTATGCCTGTTCCATGATTTTATCGTTTTAATCCTGTTCTTTGTTTCTTGCCCAATAGGAGGGTAGCAGCACGGGCACAGCGGCGGGCCCATTGCAGGTCGTCATCGTCCTTGTCCCGCCAGGGGAGATCGCTTTGCGAACCTCCGCCACCACCTCCGGTAGATACGGCGGGCGTATCAAGCATACCAACAAAGATAGCTACGGCTATGTCAGTCAGATCACTGCTGTTGGCAACCTCCCGGTAGTCAAACTCTTCGTTGAAATAGTCAAGTATCCGCTCCGGGATATAGAAACGCTGTTCCGTTCTGCCATGGGAAGAAAGCGTGTAGGACACCGATCCGGAACGATAGTGGGTATAATCCATATCGGCTCCCGGTCTTTGAACAGGTTCTGGCCGATGGCTTTGAGAAGTATTTACCTGAGCGGCAAGTCTCTCCCGGTAGTGTAGCTTTTGCCAGGTGCGGGGAAGTTTGGAAATCATCAGGTTACGGGCCACACCCAGTTCGGAAGCCTTGTATTTGGTATTTCCTTTGAGGATCGCATATCCACGGAGAACATCTTTCTTGTCTTTCCGTTCATATACGGAATAGCCTCTCCTGGCAAGTGCCTTCTTGTATTCTTCCCATGACCACGATGGCATGGTTCTCAATACCTCCATGCACTCTCTGCTTACTTCCGGAATGTTGCGACTTCGGATTTTTTCCGCAGTCATCCAGCCACGTTTTACTGCAACTCGCTCGGCTGCACGTTGTGCCCGAAGATGAATGTTATGGTCATTATTGATGTTCCCGTTTTCATCAAAGCGGCAAATTGCAGCATGGAGATGGGGAACTTTCCCTTTGGATTCCATGTGCAGGTAAACCGTGTATTTGCTGTTTGCCAGATTGGTCGGGCATGAACGGACTTTCCAGTCCTTGCCGGTAATCGTTTGTTTGTCGAACTCTTCAGCGAATTCGTGCCAGAGCTTTTGCCAGTCCTCAATGTCATAGAAACTGGTATGCTCAGGCGATGGACTCAACTTTATTCTGATTATGGAATTCTTTATCGGCCGATGCTGGGAAAGGGTCAACTGCATGGAGTTCCATATTCCCATAGCGTCCAGTTCCGGAGGCAACAGATTGTCCAATACCCGATATATTTTTTCCGGATGCTTCTTGTGTTTTGATTCGCCAGTAATATAACGAAGGTCATTGATACCGTATGATATGGCTTTGGCTTTTGCAATCATTTTTCTTCGGATTGAGGGTTGGACGGAATTCTGTTTTTCTCCTTTACGGCTTCCAGGAATTGGCAGACGCCTTCGGCAACATTGGAAAGTTCTCCGAGCCAGCCGACCATGAACGGAATCTGATTGAACATTACCATCCGCTGCTTTGTGGACATTCCGTGAAGTGCAGAGGTATATTTTACGAGATCAGACCGACAATTGTCCAGATTCTGCAGCAGTGCCGCCTCTTCTTTCGTGAGCCTCGCTTTGGGCTTGAAGTTATACGCACATGACAATATATAGTCGCTTACGGTCATGCCGCATTGTTCGGCCAGTGATTTTATATGTTCTCTCTGGCTGGGAGTGACTTTTGCCCCGACAAAGACACTTCTTGTTTCTTTCGGGGAAGTTGATGTATTGACAATATCTTCTTTCATTTGAATCGTTGTTATAATGGTTGAAAAGGTGCGAGCTTGCGAGTACCGTACTGGCGAAGGAACTGAGCAGTCAAGAGCGCCAATGTACAACCGTAACGCAGTGAGGTTATACCTTGGCATATCTCGAAACAGTTACCTGTTTATGCTTCCCCGCAAGCCATATCGGATGCGTATAATGAATTGGCACTTGGACAAGGAAATGCAGGATAATATTATCCACTAAAAGAGGGGAGAAAATGAGTATCTCACATGGTGATCTCCTGCCGACTTTGCTTTATTCTAATATATACGCCCCTGCAATAAAGTAAAGTTGTACTCAGTAATGGCATTCTGGATTGAGAATATAATTTTTCCCCTCCTTAATGACCATCTGCTTGTTGCCAAGAAAGGTGGCTACTTTGACAGCCTTGTTGTAGCCGAGCTTTACATTGTGCAATCCGTAAGCTTCCTTCAGACGTTCCAGGTAGTCATCATAACTGCCGATATTGCCATTGGCAAAAGCGGCATCCACTGCCGCACGATGTACATCCTCCGGAATCTCCCTCTGCGGATCGAACGGTTCTTTGGTTGGTCGTCTGCTCTTCTTCTCTTTGGACAGATATGGTTCTACCAGTTCGGGCAGGACGTCTTCGTTTATGCGGAAAGCGAAAGGTTCAAAGTCCCGGTCCCGGATGTGCACAGCTTCGACCACGCTTATGGCTCTATCCTCTTTGTCCACTTCTACCTGCAGGATGGTTTCCGCCTTGTTGTTGAGTTCCGTGCCGATGTGACCACGCGCATGTTCATCATTCTTGTTCTGATGCAGGACAGTATGGATATGGATTTGTTTGTCGTCTGTCCACTGCATGAATTTCGAGATAACTTCGGTAGATTCACTGGATGAATTGATGTCGTATAGGAAATCACGGATGCCATCTATAATGACCAGACCCAAATCAGGTGTTGTGCCGATAGCTTCTTCGACTATCAACAGGCGTACTCTTGGTGCAAACTTGCGCAGAGACAACATGATCAGATTCTCCGGCACCTTGTCATCCGGCAGTTCCGCCAAACGCAGGATGCGCTTCAGTACCTGTTGACAATGATGGCGTCCCTGCTCCGTGTCGATATACAGAATCTTCCTCTTGTTCTCGGGGAACATGGAACGGTAACGAAGAACAGTGCGGCCACTCAATGCTGATGCGGCAATGGCCGAAACGTTGAAAGTCTTCTTGCTTTTGGCTTTCCCGATGGAAGCGCTGAAATTCCCCAATGTGCCTATAACAGCATCATCCACCATCAACACCGCTGGCGCTTCTTCATAGTTATTCGTGACGCTCACGGCTGCTTCCTCTATAAAAACTGCCAGTTCCTCACGTGAAGGTATCGTTTCGTCCGTCTTCTCCATCATTACCAGTTTTTAAGGTTAGGCTTACGACGATGGGAAGCGAGCATGGCTTCGTTCTCTTCCTCAAAAGTTTGCGGAGCCGGATTCTTTCGGGAGGATTCCAGCCATTTGTCCAGTTCATCCCGGTAGATGTATAGATGTTTTCCTTGCTTGATGACTGGAATATCATCTTTTTTGACCTTGTAATAAAAGGTTGATAACGGCATTTTGAGATAGGCGCAAACTTCCTGCACGGTCATGGGGACGTGCGTGTTTTCTTTTACTTCATGCTGCTTGGACAGTTTTTCTGTCAGCAGATTTTCCATGCTTGCAATCCGGTCGCAAAGTTCGCCGACTACTGCCGGCAAGTCATTGAATGTAAGTTGGTCTGTTTTCATATTATAACTTTTTAATCGTTTAACATGCTGCGAACCAACCCAATGAAGCTTTGCAGAACAATACAGACCGGATTAATTATTTCATCTGCATACTTTTTTTGTTACGACTCATCGTTATCTGTTTCCAAATGGAAGCGATAGTCTCCCTTTTCAGGTACATCAATTGGAATCTGACTTGCTACCTGATCCCGCAAATTAAGTCTGAGATATTCATGACTCGCGCTTTCAAGTTCGTATGGGAATGATGCTTTGATAAAGACGGCTCTTTTCGCCAATGGTACTCTCAATCGTTCACCTACATTCCACGCCAGATGACGAAGTCCCGGTGACCGTAACGGATTGTCAATATTGGAACGAATCGGTCTATAGAGCTCCGGCTGATCACAAGCCATGTACTCAATGTTGGAAATGAGAGTCGCTATAGCCTCTTTGGAGAGATAGGGGGCAGTCTTGATGGTTACATATTCCCGAATCGCATCCATAACCTTTACTTGTCTTTTCAGTTCTTTCTCTTTAAGTTTTTCCAGAATGGAATCATACTTTTCCAAATGAGATTCATTGGAACAATCGGGGACGACAGGCTCTTGATTTGGCTGTAGAGTTGGAGCATACTCCTGTTCAGAAGAATCCGCCGGTTGTTCGATAGTGAGTGTTTCGGCAATACAAACAGGCTCTGTGGTGCTCTCTGATTCTGTAATAGGAGAGGATTGTTCACCAAAAGAGAAGTGGATGGGATTTTTCGTCAGCCAATTATAGAAAAATTTCTGCAGGACTCCACACAATATGATGGACATCGCCAGTCCGAGAATTACAGGAGTTGTTATGCGCATGATGTTGATGCCATGGCAAAGGGTAAAATAAGTGGCTATGGCCGCAAAAATGATAACGGATAGCGCAAGGATAAGACTTATTTTCTTAGTCCGGATTTGTTCTGTATTTGTCGTCTTCTATCACTATTTGGAATTACTGTACGCCAAAGTTATGTGCGTTATTCCAGATACTGATAAATAATGAGTTATAATCGTCCGATTTTACACAAAAATTACGGATATAGTCCGATTTTTCGCTCAAAATCAAACTATATCCGCTAAAACAGGTGGAAAAATGCCTGTCAGTCTTTCCGCATCAGGGTGATTTTCTTGCTGGCTTCACGCTTGTTGCTGTCCACTACTTTCATGTACCTTTGGGTTGTGGTTATACTCTTGTGAGCCATCATGCTTTGTATGGTGCGGATGTCCGTTCCGGCAGCCGCTTGCAGCGTAGCGAATGTTCTACGATAGGAGTGGAATGTGATCTTTTTGGTGATTCCAGCCGAACGAATCCACCCTTTCATGTAAGTCTGGGTCCAGCAGCGCTGTAACCCCTTGAATACCATTCCCCGCTTGTCAGGGCTGTAGCCGATCAGGTCCAGTGCTTCCTCGCTGATGGGGATGATGTCCTCAGAGCGGTTCTTCTTAGTGATGATGTGTACGCACTTGCCACCGGCCGAATAGTCCACGATGTCCTCCCAGCAGAGGGCGAGGATGTCGCTGATGCGTAGGCTGGTCATGCACGAGAAGAGCGAGGCCGTCTTCAACACGGGCTTCTTGCAGGGTGTCTCGGCCAGCTTGTAGAGTTCTTCCACTGAAAGATAATCCTTTACTACGTCCTCGGTTTCAATCTTTTCGAGGAAGTCGTTGACGTTGGTGCGGATCAGTCCGTTACGGTAGAGGATTTTCAGAAGTCCCCTGAATGTAGACCAATATCCCGATGCGGAGTTTCGTGTGATGTGTCCGTTACGCTTGAGTTTCTTTGCCGTCAACAGGTACTCACGGAACTTGTTGCAGAGATCAATATCGAGCTCCTCAAAAGTACATTTCCCATGCACGAAGTTGCTGAAATGGAGATAGACAAATTCCCACTTTGGGTCATGTTTACGGAGCTGATTACGGAAATACTCCAAGAAATCAGCCTTGAGTTTGTACTTGTCGAAGAAGTCATACCGTTCATTCACTACCGACTCGAACCTGCGGCAACGGATGGCTTCAGCCTTCTCGGCCATTACCTCGTTGAAGTCCTGTTCCCGCTTGTTCTTCGGATTGGCATATATATAAATGCCAAGCGATTCATGACGGATAACTTTCATTGTTTCCTTGTCTCTATACCCAGGATAATAATCCAAATAAAACGACAGCATCCTGTTTTTCAAAGGACGTGTTCTTAATGTTACGGTTTTACAATCGTTCATAATGTTATATTTTTTATGGTTATTATTAATTTGCTGGCAAATCACTGTAATGTAACCATGCAGACCACCTTCAGTGAAGATTAATTTTGGAATAATTTACGGTAGCCTATAATCAGGTCACTTACGGACACCCATCACCCGGTCAAAATCCACTTTCAGGAAGCGGACGAAGCGTCCGTTCTTCTCTCGGCTGATCTGATGGAATTGCAGAATATTATAAACCGAGTCACGGGAGAGTTTGAATTTTTCCATTGCCTCCTTGACAGTGTAGTATTCGGCCTTGCTCTCCTCCGCAGAGTTCTTCGAAAGATCGAAGTGTAGCTTCGAGTAGTAGATCTGCCCATGCTCCTTCTTCGATGGGATATTGTTGCGATAGACATGCGAACGGATGGCGACACGTGTCATGCCATACTTCTCCTGAATATCTTCGGGAGTGTACCATTCCGTCAGGTCGGAGTCCACCTCATATTTGGCAAAAGCGGCATCAATATGTTTCTTGCTGTAATAGTTGAACTGGCGGATTCTCACTTTCGGGACCTTGTGCTGTCGTGTATAAGTCCATACCCATTTGGCATTGACCTTATATTTCTGTGCAATCTCCTCGGCGGTGTAATACTCGGTGATGTCAAAGTCGTTTTTTGCTACCAGCTGTTCATAAGGTTTGCTTTTAAGCATGAGTTCGATGTCGGCTTTCCGTATCAACGACATCTTTCCGCTGAGCCGGGAGGCACGGAGTTTCTCTTCCTTTACCAGTTTGTAGATGTACTGGCGGCTTACACCCATCAGACGTGCTGCCCGCGAAAAAGTGAAGTATTCCTGCTTTTCCAGCGACGAGCGCAATTCCTGCATCTCCTGCATATGGCGCAGTTCCATCTTCCGTTCCATCATGCGGTGTTTGTAACCTCGTTTCGAGCATTGCGGGCTGCAATAACAGGTAGTTGTTTTTTGTGCGATGAACGGTTTTCCGCACCATTGACAAATTCTTTTTACTTCCATATTTTCGTCCTATTTTCTGCCATTTTACATGAATTTTAATTTCCCTTTTTGTCCACACATGTAAACCATTGTCAACACACGTCAACTAATGCGTCACTGTGATATTTGGGCAAACCGTGAATTTCTGTCATGGTAGAAATACGTATGAAAAATATGGATAAAAACCGTTACTTCCAAATACGGTCTGGAAAGTACATAAAAACAAAAGTCGCTGATATACAGCGACTTTATTCTAAATGGTTTGAGTTGGTTATGGTTGTTTACAAGCCGTCATTTGCCGATGCAAAACTTGGAAAATATGGTCCCAAGTATTTCGTCAGTAGAGATTTGACCGGTGATTTCTCCGAGGTAGTGCATGCATTCTCTAATGTCTTGGGCGAGGAAGTCTCCGGAGAGGCCGGATTGTAGTCCGTTAAGGGTACGTAGGATTGCGTCGTGGGCATTTAGCAGGGCTTCGTAATGACGTACGTTGGTGACGATAATGTCATTTTCGCCAGTTTGTGTTGACTGTATGGTATCTGTAAGCTGTTTTTCGAGTACGTCGATATTTTGGTCGTGTGAAGCTGAAAGAAAGATGAATGAAGTGTTGGGCTTTTCACGAGTGAGGCGTTTGTATAGGTCTGTGAGTTTTTGTTGAGTTGCGGATTCAATCTTATCTACTTTGTTAAAGGCAACGATGAGGCGTTTATCTGTGCAGTGGGGGAGGACTCTTCCAGCGATTTTTTCAATGTCTTGTGTCGATCCAGTGGCATCAATGAGCCAGATGACGATGTGGGCTTGATCTAGTTTTTGGAAGGTGCGTTCGATCCCCATATTTTCGATGGCATCGTGTGTTTCTCGTATACCGGCAGTGTCGATAAAGCGGAAAGTAATTCCTTGTAATACGATGGTATCTTCGATGACATCGCGGGTTGTACCGTGTATGTCCGAAACGATGGCTTTATCTTCTTTGACAAGGCGGTTGAGCAGTGTCGATTTCCCGGCGTTGGTTTCTCCTATAATGGCAGTAGGTACACCGTTTTTGATGGCATTGCCGAGTGTGAACGAATTGGAAAGGCGCTTAATGACTCGTTCTATTTCACTAGCGAGGTCGGTTAGTTTCTCCCGGTCGGCAAATTCTACTTCTTCTTCACTGAAATCAAGTTCGAGTTCGACGAGTGAGGCAAATGTGAGTAGTTTTTCCCGTAGCTGGATAAGTTCTCGGCTGAATCCTCCACGCATTTGTTGCATAGCTAAACGATGCGAGGCCGCCGAGGTGGAAGCGATAAGGTCGGCCACGGCTTCGGCTTGCGAGAGGTCAAGTTTCCCATTGGTAAAAGCCCTACGGGTAAATTCTCCTGGTTGGGCTAGTCGGCAGCCTGCTCGCAATAGAAGGTTGATGATTTGTTGTTGAATGTAAATCGACCCGTGGCAGGATATCTCGACTGTATCTTCTCCTGTAAACGAGTGGGGAGCGATGAAAAGCGTAACGACTACATCGTCAATGGGAGTTCCATTTTCATCGGCGATTGTTCCGTAGTGTGCTGTATTGGGCTTTGCTTCGGATAGTTTTTTCTTATTTGCGGTGTAAAATATACGATCGGTTATAATGATAGCGTTTGTTCCGCTTATGCGAATTACGGCAATACCTCCCATACCGGGAGCGGTAGAGATGGCGCAAATCGTATCTTCGGGTATTGGCTTGTTTAGTTTAAGTTCCATATTTCAAGGGATAGGTCGCTTTCTATTTTATGTTCAATACTGTCGGGTAAGTTGTGGAAAAAATCTATTCCGGTCACTCGTTCCACACTGTCAATGGTGATTGCCAACTCTTTTAGAGACGGTTGTTCCGCTTCATTGTCGAATATAAATGCGATTCCTCTGGGCGTGCCGGAATACGGAACAGCGACTACTTTGAAAAAGTGGGCAGGGACGACTATTTCGTGCCGTCCGATTGTCTTTCTCGAAGTAGAAACGATAGGTCCGCAAGTAATGAGTAGTGCACTGTCTCGTTGTACCCATTCTCGTATTTGTTCTTCCAGCTCTTTCCAGCGACCTCGGTTTAATTCGGGAATTTGCGGACAGATGTTTGAGAGCAGGAACGATTCTTCCATTGCTGTTTCGTCCCATTTCATATCGGCAGCCGGAGCCATATGTCCCCGGTCGTATCCGCTATGCGTGTAATCACGGGTGTCTATCATTGTGCCCACTACATCGTAGTCGGGGGTAAATCGGTTGTTGCGTGTAGCACTACCTTGCAGTTCGTCTCGTAGTAATTCGTAACTTACCCAGTTGGGTTGTTTCCAATGGGAGTTATACGAGACCGTGTATCCTGTGCGGTATAATATTTGTTCCGGCGTACCTTCGGGAGTATGGGCCATTTCAGCATCTTTTACATGACAAAGAGAGTTTGTAAACGATTGTTGAGGATTTTGGGGTTGTTGAGCTTGTTTTATTAGCCACCATATACTGTATGTAACGAGTAACAGCAGAAATAAAGCCCCCCAATTATTTATTTTTTTACTGTTCGATTTTTTCTTTTTTCTCTTTTTAGCCATATCCTCCACTTTTGAATGTGGTCGTGCAAATGTAAGAAAAAATTTTTTTACCTTTGTTCGTCGGTTGGATAATCCATCGACTTAGGTTTAGATCAAGAAAAACCAATAAAAATATATACGATGAATTTAGTAGATCGTTTCCTTCATTATGTGAGCTTCGATACTCAATCGGACGAGCTTACAAACTTGACTCCTAGTACCCCGGGACAGATGCTGTTTGCCCAAAAACTGGCCGAGGAGTTGGAGCGTATAGGCCTTACCGAGGTGACACTCGATGATAACGGGTATCTTATGGCCTCATTGCCTTCAAATATTGATAAAGATGTCCCGGTGGTAGGATTTATAGCCCATTTGGATACTAGTCCCGATATGTCGGGACGGCATGTGAGTCCGCGGATTGTTAAAAATTACGATGGTAAGGATATTGTATTGTGTGCAGAGGAAGATATCGTATTGAAACCTTCGGAGTTTCCCGAACTACATCATTATATAGGTCAAGACCTTATTGTTACGAATGGGAAGACTTTGTTGGGGGCAGACGATAAAGCAGGTATTGCCGAAATTGTGACAGCGATGGAGTATCTTTTGAAACACCCGGAGATTAAACATGGCAAGATACGCATTGCATTCAATCCTGACGAGGAGATAGGCAAAGGAGCGCACAAGTTTGATGTTAAAGCCTTTGGAGCAGATTGGGCCTATACGATGGATGGTGGTGAAATAGGCGAATTGGAGTATGAAAACTTTAATGCGGCTGTGGCTCGAGTGACTTTCAAAGGCCGTAACGTTCACCCGGGATATGCCAAACATAAAATGATAAATTCGATTCGCATAGCCAATCAATATGCTATTATGTTGCCGCGTTGGGAAACTCCCGAACATACCGAAGGTTATGAAGGTTTTTATCATTTGATTTCGTTCGAGGGCAGTGTGGAGAAGACGGTATTGACTTATATTATTCGTGACCATGATCGAGATCGTTTCGAACGCCGTAAGAAGGAACTCGAACATTTAACTCGTAAAATAAATAACGAGTTTCCGGGTTGTGCCAGTATCGAAATAAACGACCAATACTATAATATGCGTGAGAAGGTCGAACCTGTGATGCATATCGTTGATTTGGTATCCGAGGCTATGAGGGCCGTAGATGTTGTTCCGATGGTGAAGCCTGTACGTGGCGGAACCGATGGAGCGCAATTGTCGTTCAAAGGATTGCCTTGTCCCAATATTTTCGCCGGTGGGTTGAACTTCCACGGGCGTTATGAATTCGTGCCCATACAGTCTATGGAAAAAGCTACCGAGGTGATTGTGCAAATTGCCAGAATGGTAGTCGAGAAATAATAATCTTTGTCGGGTTTGGACAGATATGGAAATTATTTTTCATATCTGTTCCTTTTATTTCATAGCGAAAAGTTCATGGCGGGCACACTCATTGTTCTTACAGGGCCTACCGGGGTGGGAAAGACCGAGCTTAGCCTTCAATTGGCGGAGCGGTATGCTTGTCCTATTGTGTCGGCCGATAGTCGGCAGTTCTATGGCGATATACCTATTGGAACGGCGGCTCCTACAATCGAGCAACTGTCGAGGGTCGAACATTATTTCGTAGGGCAGTTGGCGTTGTCTGACTATTATAGTGCTTCGTGTTATGAAGAAGATGTCTTGAAACTGCTCGATAAACTTTTCAAGACAAATGACTATGTTCTATTGACAGGAGGCTCTATGTTGTATATCGATGCGGTTTGTAAAGGTATCGACGAGATACCTACCATTACCGACGAGATACGTCGTGAGGTTGTGGCGCATTACGAGAAAGTGGGTTTAGCCGCCCTTTGCGAAGAGCTTAAAGTGCTCGATCCAGTATATTATGCAGAGGTTGATTTGAATAATCACAAGCGGGTGATTCATGCGATAGAGATTTGTCGACAGACCGGTGGACGATATAGTGATCTGCGTACTCGTCGGGTGAAATCCCGCCCTTTCCGAATTATAAAAATAGGATTGATTCGTCCACGGGAAGAGCTATTCGAGCGGATAAGTCAGAGAGTGGAGCAGATGATTACCGATGGCTTGGTCGATGAAGCTCGGAGGGTATATCCTTATCGACATCTTAATTCTTTAAATACAGTGGGCTATAAAGAGTTATTCGCTTGTTTCGATGGGAAGATGACCTTAGAAGAGGCTGTCGAGAAAATCAAGAGAAATACCCGGGTCTATTCCAAAAAACAAGTCACATGGTATAAAAAAGATCTCGATATGAAGTGGTTCTCCCCAGATGATAAGGACGGGATTATCGCTTATATCGACGAGAATTCCGTTTTGTGAAAGACTAATGTGATATTTGTTTATACGTGATCTCGAATGGTATCTTTATAAAAAGGATACAGGATTTATATCTATAAAGTTATGAGAATATTGAGGCCTTTTATGTTACTAGCTGTTATTGGTGTTTTATATTCCTGTGCAGCTGTTCATTTGCAGACTTATCGCAATGGCTATATCATGGATAAGAATAATGTAGTTGTCGGGTACTATTCGAATGGGCATGTCCTCGATTTGGAAAAGAATATCATCGGATACTATGCAAACGGGTATATTTACGATACTCGCCATGAGGTTATAGGAAATTATGTAAATGGATATATAAAGAGCCTGAAATTAAAATAGGTCTGATGTAAATTTCACGTTCTTATTTATTTGAAGGTTGGGTTCACGGGCTCTATGTGGTACTCCGTCACTCCTTTGTTGTATTTTGAAAATATCTCATGGGCTTTTTCCACGAATCCTTTCAGATGAGGCCGATGGGGATGCTCTTTCAATTCTTGTATCGCAGGTACTACCCGGAAGTTTTCTTTTTGTATAGTTGGTCGTCGGGTATAAACGAGTGTGTGTTGTGCCGATTGTAACAGTATTTTTCCCGTGATATCCCGTCGGATAACAACCTTTACCATTGCTCCGCCTACCGTATCGCGGGTTTTCATATTGGAGATGAAATTCCCCAGTGAATAGACGATGAGGGCACAAGGGTTCCCTTGTTCGTCGTATCGTAATTCCATAGGTTGTATCACGTGTGGGTGGGCTCCTATAATCAGTTGTACTCCTTCTTTCGCCAAAAAGTCTGCCAAATCTTCTTGTCGTTTGTTCGGCAACAGTTGGTATTCATCGCCCCAATGTAGGCAGGCAACGATAAGGTCGGCACTCAACGTTTTAGCACGAAAAATGTCTTTTTTTATTTTTTCTTCGTCTATGTAATTGACAATTAATGGAGAGTGTGGCGTAAATCCATTCGTTCCGTACGTGTAATTCAGAAAGGCGATTCGTATTCCTTTTATAGAGGTTATGAACGGATAGAATCTTTCGAATGAGTCTTTTGAATCGTAGGTCCCTATATGGTCTGCTCCGATAGAGTCGAGTATATGCAATGTGCGTATAGCCCCTCGGGTATAACGGTCGAGACAGTGATTGTTGGCGGTAAGAAAAAGGTCGAATCCTGCGTTTTGTAATGCGATTGGAAATTCGTCCGGCGCAGAAAAACAGGGATAACCGGTGTAAGGTTGTCCGCCGATGGGTGATTCTAAATTGACGACTGCATAATCCGCCGCAGCTATTTCGTGAGTAATGTCTGCAAAACAAGGTGAATAATCGTATGCCTCGCCTTGTTTTGCAGATTGTATTTGGGCTTTATGTTGCATAGCATCGCCAGCGAAAAGAAGAGAAACTTCGGTAGCGGGTACTACCGGAGCTTGTCCTAAAATGAGCGGTGCTAAAAAAGATATAAGCCCTATCATACGAGTTTAGGGATAGATTGCTTTTTTCCCGGCCAACAGGGTGTTACGCATGAGCGACACGATAGTCATAGGGCCTACTCCACCGGGAACGGGGGTGATAAAAGAGCACTTGGGAGCTACTTCGTCGAATTTTACGTCTCCGGTGAGCTTGAATCCCGATTTTTTTGTAGCATCAGGAACTCGGGTCGTACCCACATCAATGATTACGACACCCTCTTTTACCATATCGGCAGTGACGAATTCGGGAGAACCGAGTGCGGCGATAATAATGTCGGCCGTACGGCATATCTCTTTGATGTTGGGGGTTGCACTATGACATACGGTTACCGTGGTATTGCCCGGATAAGCCTTTTGCATCATGAGTGTAGCTACCGGTTTGCCAACAATGTTGCTTCGTCCCAGTACCACACAATGTTTTCCTTTGGTCTCTATTTCGTAGCGGGCAAGCAACTCCATGATTCCGGCGGGTGTAGCCGATACGAAACAGGGCAACCCGATGGACATGCGCCCTACATTGACCGGGTGAAATCCGTCGACATCTTTCCGGTAGTCGATAGCTTCGATCACCTTTTGTTCTGAGATGTGTTTGGGCAAGGGTAGTTGGACGATAAATCCGTCGATATCGGGGTCATTGTTCAGTTCGTTTACTTTGTTCAAGAGCTCTTCTTCGGTAACATCGCTTTCATAGCGAACGAGAGTCGATTTGAACCCGCATTGTTCGCAGGCTTTTACTTTGTGCGCCACGTATGTTTCACTCCCACCGTCGTGTCCCACCAGAACAGCTGCTAAATGAGGCCGTTTGCCTCCGGCACTGCAAATATATTCTACCTCTTGGGCGATTTCTTGTTTTATACGGTCGGCCACCGCTTTTCCATCGATTAGTTGCATAATATTGAGGTTTTGTAAAAAACTACCGGACACACTCCCTTTTTTGCCTATCGGCAATCGATTAGAATCGGGAGTGTATCCGGTAGTTTCATATTGAGTGATTAAAATTATCTTCTTTTGAATCCTTTCATCATGGCTCCTTTGTTTTGGGTAACCATTCGCATCATTTTGCGGGTTTGGTCGAACTGCTTGATAAGTCGGTTCACCTCTTGTATCGAAGTTCCGCTACCTGCGGCGATACGTTGTCGGCGGCTACCGTTGAGCAGTTCGGGGTTGCTGCGTTCTTTGGGGGTCATCGAGTAAATAATCGCTTCGATACTTTTGAAAGCATTGTCATCGATGTCCATGTCCTTGATCGCTTTTCCCACACCGGGAATCATAGAAGCCAAATCTTTGAGATTACCCATTTTTTTGATTTGGTGTATCTGGCTGAGGAAGTCGTTAAAGTCGAATTGGTTTTTGGCAATCTTCTTTTGTAATCGTTTGGCTTCTTCCTCGTCGTATTGTTCTTGGGCTCGTTCTACCAAAGAGACGATATCGCCCATGCCCAAAATGCGGTCGGCCATACGAGCCGGGTGGAAGTAGTCTATGGCTTCGAGTTTTTCGCCTGTTCCTACAAATTTAATAGGTTTGTCGACTACGGTGCGGATAGAGAGTGCCGCACCGCCACGGGTGTCGCCGTCCAATTTGGTGAGAACTACTCCGTCGAAATCGAGACGATCGTTAAATTCTTTGGCTGTGTTGACCGCATCTTGTCCGGTCATGGAGTCAACGACGAACAAGGTCTCGGTCGGATTGATTTTTTTCTTGATAGCCTCGATTTCGTTCATCATTTGCTCGTCGATAGCCAAACGTCCTGCCGTGTCGACGATAACCAAATCGAAATGGTTTTCTTTGGCATATTTTACGGCATTGGCGGAAATGCTCACAGGGTCTTTGCTATCTTCCTCGGTATAAACCGGTACATCGATTTGTTCACCTAAGACCTTTAATTGCTCGATAGCGGCAGGGCGATATACGTCGCAAGCAACCAGCAAGGGGCGTTTCCCTTTTTTCGATTTTAGCATTTTTGCCAACTTACCGGAGAACGTGGTTTTACCCGAACCCTGTAATCCCGACATGAGGATAATCGACGGATTTTGCGACAGGTTTACTTCGGCGGTTTCTCCACCCATCAAGGTCGCCAGTTCGTCGTGTACGATCTTCACCATCAATTGTCCCGGCTTCACGGCGGTGAGTACGTCTTGCCCCAATGCTTTGGTTTTTACCGTGTCGGTAAATTGTTTGGCTACTTTGTAGTTGACATCGGCATCGAGTAGTGCGCGTCGCACGTCTTTCAGCGTTTCGGCGACGTTGATTTCGGTGATTTTACCTTCACCTTTCAGTATTTTAAAAGACCGTTCGAGTCTTTCACTAAGGTTTTCAAACATAGTTTTATAACAATATTTTTACACAGATGGATAAATCGTTGCGAAATTACTCAAAATCGTCGGAATATGCGAATAAAAATATAAGAATAACATCTTTGAACATACGACTATATAAGAAAGTCGGTATATGAGTAGAAATTTGAATTTAAAATATAGGTATTTAAAAAATATTTACTATTATTGTGTTTGGATAAAAAATGAGAGGAACGTAAATCTTTGGAGAATAAGAAATGACCGTTTTTTTTGTAAATAAAATATTGATTTTAATGACGAGTATATGAAAAAGTTTTTTCAAGTTTTAGGAATTGTCACTTTACTTTTAGTGGGATTGTATTACATAGAGGAATGTTCTGGAAAAAAAGATCAATCAGAAGCGGTAGAAGATGTACAAGATGACTTGGAGATGGAAAAGTCTGTTCACTTGAAATTTAAAGGAGTACCCATAGACGGAACATTGAAAGAATTTATTTCTCGAATGGAGCGTAAAGGGTTTGAACATCGTTCGTCGTATGATTCAAAGGAACGGCTGGTGGGTGACTTTGCAGGAATTAAACAGTGTACGGTTTATGTGGAAACACTTGATAATAGCGATTTGGTATCTCGCATTATTGTCGAGTTTCCCAAACAGGAACGATGGGAGGAATTGTTTGACAATTATAAAAACTTGAAAAGTATGCTTATGGAAAAATATGGAAACTTTTCATCGTGTGTTGAACGATTTCAAAATTCCTATATCAGAACAGATGAAGATCGTATGCGTGCCGTTCATATGGGTGAATGTATGTATAAGACCAATTTTTCGATTGCCGAGGGAGATATTACACTTAGTATAGATTATGAAGAATGGAGGCAGGGGTTTGTCGTATTGAAATATCAAGATAAAATAAACAGTGCGATAATTAGAGAAGCTGCGATAGAAGATTTGTAGTAAAAACAACGGAGTTGATAAAATTTTTACTATTTTTGTAGACGGAGAGGGAAGACTTTCTCCAAGACATGTTAGAAAAAAAGAAGCGTTATGCTTATCTTGTAACTTGAGAACCTAGGAAATTCGCGAGTCGTAACACAAGAGATGGCATAGTGGTTCTCACGCTATGGCGTGAGCTGCTATTATCACATTCGTGTTACGGGTTTTCCTAGGACCTTCAAGTTAGAACGTGGCATTTGCAGTCTCACGCTTCGTGTATAAAAACGGTCCTTGTGGAGACTGGGGGACGAAAGAAAATTTTTATATGAAAAAACTTATTTTTTTATTACTAATTGTAATAGGTTTTTCTTCTTGCGTATTAAATAGAACATATATTAGTGATTACAGGGAGCAAATTCGTTTGATGAAAGCTAATTTCCCAGAAATTTATGAATTGTACCGTCAAGGTGATGTTATTATAACTTCTGTTTATACTTATGAAAAAGACGGTCAAGAAAGGGTACATATAGAGTATCGTTATAGATAATCTATTATATAAATATTATCATACTCTGTTTGAGAATAGAATATGTGTAATTATATGAAAATATGTGATTCCGAACCGTTATATCTTCTTCACTTTCCAGTTCGCTTTTTTGAAAAAGAGGAACGATAGGAATAGTTTGAATCCCCAATAGACGTACTCTACTGTCCAACAAAAGGCTATGTCTACTTGAAGGGTAACGATAATCCAATAAATAGCCAGCGTATAGAAAACGATCGTGATCATTTCGATGAGAAAAGCCGTGCGAGTGTCGCCGGTTCCCGATACAGATTGAAAGAGTATATTTCCCGGTAGGGCTATAAGGTAGAACGACGACATGACATAGACCGAATGTGTACATTCGGCGATAAGCGAGCTATCGTTGGTATAGATGAGGAGTATCCAATGAGGAGCTAAGCATAGCAAGGCAATGAGGGGTAATACTATGGCGTAGCACATTTTGACGATACGCCGCATGATTGGAATTACATCGTCGGCACGGCAGGCTCCCATAGCATTGCTCACGAGGGTACAGGCTGTCGCTCCAAAAGCATTGACCGGCATGAACAGCAGGGTAGAGGTACTGCGGATAATGTTGGAAATGGCCAGTGGAAGTTCTCCCAAATGTTCGACGGCTACGAAAAAGAGAAACCATGTGCCTATGGTGAGAAAGTAGAGAATCATGCTCCATACCGATACATTCAGTATTTCGCGAATGAGGCCGAATCCTCCGGAACGAAATCGGAACAGTTGGTATTTTCCCCGATCTATATAAAAGAACGTGTAGAGGAAAAAGTGCAATGCGGCTGTCGCTTCTGCCAAAACGGATCCAAGTGCAGCTCCGGCAATACCCATTTCGGGTGCACCGAAGTGCCCGAATACAAAAATGTAGTTGAATATGACATTGGCGACAGTCATGATGACTGCATTCATCATCAGTACTTTGGTGCGGGTGACAGCTACGAAAAAGGCCCGGAACATCACCCCGATAGAAGTGAATAGGAGCCCGAATATCCGATATTGCATGTAATCTTCTCCGGCTTGACATACGGCAGTGGAGGAGATGAGGACTTTCAACATTTGTGGGGTCCCTATAAGAGAGGCGAAGATGAGGATTATTGAAAATATTTCCAAAAAGAGAATACCTTGCCCCATGATAGGGCCCAAAGTCCCATATTTGGCTTCACCGTTTCTACGAGCCATGAGAATTTGTGCTCCGGTGCTAAATCCGAAAGTGACCATATAGAAAGCAAGATACAATACTCCGGCTAAGGCGGAGGCTCCTAATTCTACTTGTCCGACACGCCCCATAAAAGCCGTATCGGTGATGTTGATGAGGTTTTGTACAAAAAGGCTTACTAATATGGGGAGAGAGATTCTCCAAATTTCTTTACGACTATACATGTAGGAGGTGAAGATGATTATATATTAAAAAAGCCCACCTGACGAATCAGGTAGGCATTCGCAAGCGATATTCTTTATTATATGAGTTTATTGGTCGCTGTATCTGGGAAGATAACAGCCGGCGTAAAACTTTTTGCCTCTTCGGGAGTCATTAGAGCATAGGCCATAATGATGACGATGTCTCCCGGTTGCACTTTTCGGGCGGCGGCTCCATTAAGACATATTACTCCTGAACCTCGTTCGCCTTTTATGACATAAGTCTCGAATCGTTCTCCATTGTTGTTGTTTACGATGGAGACTTTTTCATTGGCAATAATGTTCGCCGCATCCATTAAATCTTCGTCGATCGTGATACTTCCGATATAATTCAGATTTGCTTGGGTGACGGTGACTCTGTGAATTTTTGATTTTACGACCTCTATAAACATGGTTTCATAAGTTATTGTTCGGGGCGTCGATATGCGATGTTGTCGATTAATCTCACCTCTCCGTTATATACGGTAATACAACCTACTATATAATCGCTGTCGTTCCAGCCTGCGATAGGCTGTAACGTGTTTCCATCGACTATTTCGTAGTATTCTACTCTCATTTCCGGTATTGCATCGATGGTAGAGATTACTTCATCGATAGTCTCTTTCACCGAATGGCTGGCTGCAAAGGTACGACTTTTAAATAATGTCTCTGCTATTTTGGGTGCATTTCTTCTTTGGGACTTTGTCAATCGAGTATTACGGCTGCTTAGGGCTAATCCGTCTGATTCGCGTACGATAGGGACAGCTATGATGTTGAATGTATAGCCCATTTGAGCGGCCATAGCTCGTATAACGGCAATTTGCTGAAAATCTTTTTCTCCGAAGTAGGCATTATCGGGATTGACTATATCGAAGAGTTTACTGACGATTTGAGCCACTCCGTTGAAATGTCCCGGTCGGTATTTACCTTCCATGACTTCCGCTACTTTTCCCAAGTGAAATATCCGGGTATCTTCGGTCGGATAGATTTCTTCTACCGAAGGAGCGAAAGCATAATCACAATTTACTGATTCGAGTAATTGACAGTCCTTGTTGAGCGTGCGGGGGTAAAGTAACAAATCATTTTTGTCGTTGAATTGGGTGGGGTTGACGAATATGCTGACTACTGTCACGTCATTATTAGCCACGCTGGTCTTTACCAGTTGCAGATGTCCGTTGTGTAAAGCGCCCATTGTTGGGACGAGACCTATCTTTTTCCCAGCATTTCTGTCCGAATCGAGTTGCTTACATAATTCGGCTATTGTTGTGAATACTTTCATAATTGAACATTGGTTGAAAAAATTGTGCAAAAGAAACAAATAAAACCCAAACGACGAAGATAAAGCTGTATTTTTTTATGGAGAGTAACCTTAAATGTTTCTTTTTGAAAGGGAAATATAGGGCGTCTGACGATTTTTTGGTGTTAATACTTCTAATATTTGGAGGGTTACGCTATTTTTTTTATTATCTTTGCAGAAAGATGCAAAAGTGGGCTGTATCTTGGCATGACCGGTTAAATTCGTTTCAAGCCACGGGTATGCTATTTTTGCAAAATAAATTGAGTTTAAGAGGAGCAGAATGAAAGAAGCCAAAGTCCTATTTATTGCACAGGAGATTACCCCTTATCTGCCAGAATCGGAAATCGCTAATATTTGTCGAAATTTACCGCAAGGTATTCAGGATAGAGGGCATGAGATACGTACCTTTATGCCTAAGTACGGTTCTATTAACGAGCGTCGTAATCAATTGCACGAGGTGATTCGGTTGTCGGGAATGAATTTAATAATCGATGATACAGATCATCCTCTTATTATTAAAGTCGCTTCGATACAATCGGCTCGTATGCAGGTCTATTTTATAGACAACGATGATTATTTTCAACGTAATGCCGACGGGGTAGTCGACGAGGATATGCGTCCCGATAATGACGAACGAAGTATTTTCTTTGTCAGAGGGGTTATGGAGACCGTGAAAAAGTTGCGTTGGACTCCTGATATTATTCACTGTCACGGTTGGATAACGGCGTTGACTCCTTTGTATATTAAGAAAAGTTATGCCGAAGATCCTTCTTTTCGGGATGCGAAGGTGATATATTCGTTATACGATAATGGTTTCAAGACTCCATTCGACCCCAATTTTGCTGCAAAATTGAAGTTGGAGGGGATACAAGACACCGATATACCTTTTGCGGTAGGAGAGTCTATCGATCCTGTTGTTCTTAATAAATTGGCTATACAGTATTCCGACGGTGTGATTCAAGCCAGTCGAAATATAAATTCGGAAATTACGGATTATGTACAAAAAACGGGCATTCCTTTCTTGGGGTATCAAGACCCTGAAAATTATATAGATGCCTATAATGATTTTTATAATAAAATTGTAGGTAACGAATAACGTCAGTTACTAAATAGAAAATGAAAATATTTAGATTTTTACCGATAGCTTTTGCGATAGTTTTAGGCTTATCTTCTTGTGGAGACGAAAATAGCGCAATCGGTTCTTCGATAGTCGATACGAATATTGAAATTGTGGTGGACTCTTCTTTTCAAGAGTTGATAACGGTTGAGTCTGTTCCGAATGATAGTGTCGTTGGAAGAACTATAACACAATTAATCGGGCGTATTTCTATTCCGGGATATGGTAGGTTAGAAACCGATTTTCTTACCCAGTTTATGCCGGCTGCAAACTTTGATACGGTTGGTGTGAATAAACTCGATTCTTTGATTTTATATTTAAGTTACAATACAGAATCCTTTACAGGAGATTCTTTGGCCCCTATGCAGTTGAGTGTATATCCGTTGGATAAACGGTTGGAGTCGCCTGTATATAGCGGTATCGATCCGGCGGAATATTATAATGCACAAGCTGCCCCGGTTGCTTTGACAAGTTATAATGCTTCGTTTTTAGGATTACCGGATTCTCTTATAGAACTCGGCTATAAGATGATTCGGGTGAAATTACCCGATGAAATGGCTGACCGTTTTTATCAGAAATATAAAGAAGATCCAACTGTATTTTCGTCTCCTAGTAGGTTTACACAATATTTTCCGGGTTTTTATGTAAAGACATCTTATGGAAGCGGGTGTGTTGTGAATGTCCAAAATACGGTAATGAATTTACATTACACCAAAACAACCGTGATTAATGATAAGGATTCTACATATAACTCGACTCAAACTCTAATGGCGGTAACTCCCGAAATAACAACGGGAAACCATATAAAATTGGAAATAGATGCAGAGATAAAAAACGAAATATCTTCGGGGAAGGTCTATTTACAGGCCCCGGCAGGGTTAAATGTTTTGATTCATTTCCCGACACGTAAAATTATTGAGACTTTTGAAGATGCAGTAGGGGGAAGTGGTAGTGCTTCGACTGTACAAGGACTTGTGAACTCATTAACTTTACGTATTCCCGTAAAGACGGTTTCTAGTAATTATAATCTTGATCCTCCGCAATTTTTGCTGTTTATTCGTAAATCTGAGTTGCAAGAGTTTTTCGAAAAGAAAAAACTACCTGACAATGTGAATACATTTTATGCTAAGTATGATAGTGATGCCCATGTTTATAATTTTACGGGATTGAGGACCTTTATCAATAATATTATAGAAAAGAAACGGACGGGTACTGAAATCACAGATGTCGATGAGGAAATCGTTCTTGTACCGGTGTCTGTGTATAGCGAAACGGTATCTTCCGGTGGAAGTTATTACTATTATTCTTACAATGAGAAGGAGGTAGTTACCGATGTTGTTCCCTATATTTCTGCTCCATCATTGGCGTTAGTCGATGTAGATAACATTAAGTTGCGATTAACATATAGTAAACAGGATATGAAATAATTCTCTTTATATTTGAATACAAGAGGGAGAGATAAAATTTATCTCTCCCTCTTGTGTGTTGTTGTGTTTAGTATTTTCATACATAGAAATCTCGTTAGTGATTTTCAAGGAAAACAGGAGAACGAATTTCTTTTTTTTGTTTGGTAAGAAAAAAAATAGAGAAAAAGAGTTGCGGTGTTTCTTTAAATATATTACCTTTGCACCGCAATTGCCACAATAGCTCAGTTGGTAGAGCATTTCATTCGTAACGAAAAGGTCCCGGGTTCGAGTCCCGGTCGTGGCTCAGGAAAAGAGATTCAACTTACTTTTCAAATAGTTGAATCTCTTTTCTTTTTATATAAAAGTTTGGAAATTATCATATATAGCTTTTACGATTGAGGTATAATCGAGTCTTTGGTTGGCTTTGAAAGTTCTGTTGGTTATTCATGGGTATCGATTTTGAGAGAATGAAAATAGTAAAAGCCTGTGTTTAGGGTAGATAAGGTAGAGGTGAATTTTTTTTTTGTAATTTTCTTAGGAAAGATGTTGCGTAGAAATAAAAAAAGATCTATCTTTGCCGTCGCAAAACGAAACTGGTGCGGTAGTTCAGCTGGTTAGAATACATGCCTGTCACGCATGGGGTCGCGGGTTCGAGTCCCGTCCGCACCGCAGTAAAGAGATAAAATTCTTTATAACCAATTAAAATGGTGCTTGTAGCTCAGTTGGTTAGAGCATCGGATTGTGGTTCCGAGGGTCGTGGGTTCGAGCCCCATCTAGCACCCCAAAAGAAAAGGCGAGAGTTATTTACTCTCGCCTTTTCTTTTAGAGGGAAGTCTCTCAAATGAGATATTACATTTCTCTCCTGTATTGCGTTAGCGAAATTATCGGCTGAGTCCTAAAAATATCAATGATTATACTTTTGTGAATGAGGGTTGGACTGGGTAAGGAGAAATAAAAAATTCTATTTCCCATTTTGTTTGGGCTAAACCTGTGTTTATATTTGTGGAATATAGGAGGTGTTTTGGCAAAAAAACTTAAACAAGTTTAGGTTTTTGCAGTTGACTTTCGCTATATTTGTAAAATATAGGATGCGGTTCGGCAGAGTCAAATTGGAAATGTGATTTCCGTTTGCCTTTGCGCTCACCTTTCGCTATATTTGTCAAAACTAATCAAAGTATGGGACAAAATTTTGGATTTGTAAAAGTGGCAGCGGCGATTCCTCGTGTGGAGATAGCCGATTGTATATATAATGAGAGAGAAATATATAATCAGATAATAGAGGCTGTTCATCGAAATGTACAAATTATTGTTTTCCCGGAACTTTCTATAACAGCCTACACTTGCGGCGATTTATTCGGCCATACGCTTTTATTGGAACAGGCTCGAAAGGCTTTGTCTCTGTTGGTGGAGGAGACTAGCGATTATCCGATATTATGTATCGTGGGAATGCCTGTGGCTGTTGGGAATTGTTTATATAATTGTGCCGTAGTATTCCAATCGGGTAAAATATTGGGAGTCGTTCCCAAAAGCTATTTGCCCAATTATAAGGAATTTTATGAGGAACGTTGGTTTACTTCTGGTATTTCGGCAACGATCGATACTATTGAACTATGTGGTGATAGAGTTCCGTTCGGTACAGATTTATTATTTGAGAGTGCGGGTGTCGTCGTGGGAGTAGAATTGTGCGAAGATTTGTGGGTTCCTATACCTCCCAGTTCCTACCTTGTACAGCAAGGTGCAGATATTATAGTAAATTTGTCGGCTACGAATGAGTTGATAGGGAAACACTCTTATCTTCTTTCTCTTGTCCGGCAACAATCGGCGAGGTGTGTGGCCGGATATGTTTATGCCTCGGCCGGATTCGGAGAGTCTTCTACCGATTTGGTATTTGCAGGGAATGGCCTTGTTGTAGAGAATGGTAGTATTCTTGCCGAATCGAAGCGTTTTTCTTCAACGCCTCAACTTGTAGTAAGTGAAATCGATGTGGAGCGGTTGCGTACGGAGAGAAGAGTGATGACTTCGTTTGCAAAGGGTGCTTGGGCACATGGCAGAGATGCACGTTTCATTCCGTTTGTCTTGACCGATATTCCATTGCGGTTGACTCGTAAGGTGGGGGCTTTCCCTTTTGTGCCTTCCGATTCGTTGGTCTTGAACGAACGTTGTGCCGAAATACTCGATATACAAAGTTCGGGGTTAGCCAAGAGGTTAGTACATACCCAAGCTCAAAGTGTGGTTCTCGGTATTTCGGGCGGTTTAGATTCGACATTGGCTTTGTTGGTCGCAGTCAGAACACTCGATAAACTCGGTTGGAATCGAGAGAAGATAATAGGTGTAACTATGCCGGGATTTGGGACAACAGGTCGTACCTATCATAATGCTATGACCTTAATGCGTTCGCTGGGTATAACTATTCGGGAAATTTCTATTCGGGAGGCTTGTGAGCTTCATTTTAAAGATATTGACCACGATATTTCAATCCAAGATATTACTTACGAAAATTCCCAAGCGCGGGAACGTACACAAATTTTGATGGATATAGCGAACCAGACCGGAGGATTGGTTATAGGAACCGGGGATTTGTCTGAATTGGCATTAGGTTGGGCCACATATAATGGCGATCACATGTCGATGTATGCTATCTCAACAAGTATTCCCAAAACTTTGGTTAAGTATTTGGTGAGCTGGGTTGCCGAGAATGAACTGGTAGGCGAGGCCCGGGATACGTTGATCGATATTGTCAATACTCCTATTAGTCCAGAATTGATACCTGCCGATGAAAATGGAGAGATAAAGCAGAAGACCGAGGATTTGGTAGGTCCCTATGCTCTGCATGATTTTTTCTTGTATAATATGTTGCGATTCGGTTTCTCTCCTGCCAAATTATATTTTCTTGCCCAATATGCTTTCGAAGGGGTGTATGAGCCGGATACGATAAAAAAGTGGCTGAAAATATTCTGTCGGAGATTTTTTAATCAACAATTCAAGAGGTCGTGTCTTCCCGATGGTCCAAAGGTGGGAACGGTAAGTCTTTCTCCTCGCGGGGATTGGCGGATGCCTAGTGATGCGTCGAGTGCCATGTGGCAGAAAGAGTGTGACGAGTTATAATCTGTTTTTCCTGCTTACTGGTCGGTCTGAGGAATTTTTTCTTTGGATAAAGAGCTTTTTGTAGAAATTGTGTCGTTGGGTAATATTGTGTTCCGTGGAATAGAATCGGATTGTATATCTTTGGTTTTACCGTTGTTTTTGGGATTTTTTCTAAATAAGTCTCCCCAACGGTTAAAATCGTGACGCAACATGATTCCTACACCTTGTGTCGTCAATGCCGATTTGATGTAATAATTGCGGTCGTTATAATGATTATAGGCCTTCAATCGTATCGTTCCGCTTTTATTCAGCAAATATTCCAAATCGAAATCTCCGATGAATGTATTGTTATTGACCGTGTTGTCTCTATATCCGAAGTTCCCATTGAAAATCAATCGATTGTTCAGTAGCTGGCTGGATAGGGCAAGCTCCACCTCCATATCGGAAAAATCACCTTTTTCACTACGGAAGTTTGGCGAAATATTCCAGTTTTCGCTTAATTGTCCCAGAATGTTACCTAATTGAGAGGATAAGGTCGAGGAAGCGACAGAGACAAGTTCGTTATTTCTACTTTGCCCCATATTCATGAAGTCCGGAGTGTAGAACCTATTCAAGGCCAATAGATAGATGATCTGACGGTTCATCATGTCGTTTGTACTGATGATACTACGTACCCGTCGGTCTACGTCTTGGGTCAAAGTAGGGAATGCTATGTCGAAGTTTAGGTCTGGTCGACGTACGTCTCCGGATACATTCAAAATAGTTTGTACGGGTACTGTCGTTCTTGATAATTCTTTGTCATTGGCGAAGTTTTCATCGAGATCGAGCAGATTGGCCGAAAGGGAGTAAATAGCCGATATATCCAAGTTGGTAGCCATAGGATCCCCGTGGAAAGAAACTCGGCTTCCTTCTTTAATAGAGAAGTCTCGTGTAATGATATCTTGCAAGCTGAAATTGTAACTCCCTTTTTCCAAGACATAGGAACCATATAATTTTATATCGCCGTCCATTGAATTATATTCCAGTAATATACTGCCCTGACCGGTCGCTTTTATCATATCTCCGGTAGATTTGTCCATGATTAGGTTCATTTGGGCTTGGTTGGTCGCTTCTATTTGCAGATTTAAATTTAATGCACTACTGTTTTGTATTTTACTGTTTTCCATCATGCGGGCATTGTTCTTAATGACAATGCTATCGGCTTGGAGCTCTCCTATCTTTGTGTTCTGTTTTCCTGAATTGGTGAAAGTAATAAAGTCATAATCTCCGGCAGCTTCCGATCCTGATAGGACGAAGGTGAATTTCGACTGGTCTCCGGTGGACATATTTACGTCGATTTGGGTTTGTCCCGGACTTCCTTTTATCATAGTAGAGCCTGTCCCGTAAATGGTTCCATAATATATGGGGCTTTGCCTTTCTGTCATATCGTAGGACAGGAAATCTTGGGCTTCGGTTATGGCAATATCGTAACTTACATCTTTGAAATTATGATGTTCTATCCAACCCGAACCTTTTGCCGTATGTTTCAATTTGTCATAAATCGTAACGTTGTCAAACCAAATACGGGTAGGGGATAAATGAATACTGTCTGATAGATTGTACCGAGTGTTCAAATATTCAATACCGAAATCTAAATTTTCGACATAAGCATCACCGGTAACATTTAGGGCCTTGAATCTTCCGAAAAAGTCTATGTGACCGCTGGCTATTCCCGATATGTCGCTCATAACGGTAGAAACAAATGGTCGAAGGAATGCAATATTCAATTTATCGGGATCGAACGAAAGAGAGAGAGAGTCTTTTGTCGGGAATATATATCCGTCGATATAAGTTTGTTTATCTTCTTTATTTTCGATGAACCCTTTCATGAGAATACCTTGATTGTCGTTATCCCACATGCTGAATAGATGTAAGTCCCCGAAGATCGCTTCATTGTAGGAAAAATCTTTTACATCGAATTGTTCGGTACTTAATCGAGGTGCGCCTGTCAATAGATGTGTAGCTAACAAATTTCCAGTAGCGTTACCCCCGAAAGTGACATTTTTTATATTGAGTGTACCGAAAATATAATCGAGGTCTACGTCGTTGAGTTGTATTTTCAATTCGTCTTCTTCTCGGTTGGAGGCGATACCGTCTATAAGTATATATTGGGGAGCATGTGATATTTCAAAATCATTGATTTCTATTTGTTTCTCACAATAGGAAATATCCGAAGGGCTCATTTGCCAAATAGTATCGTTGAAAATAAGAGTGGAAGGATTGATGTGAGTTTGTATTTGTAATTTATTCCCTTCGTGGGTTCGTGAAAAATGGGTCGATGTATTCAATTCTCCATAAAATGTCGATTGGGTGTCGTTATTCCAGTTGAGTACAAGGTCGAGACTGTCTCGATAGGCCTTGCTTCTAAGGCTCCATGTCGTTCGTATTTGTTTTTTATTGTAGGAGTTCGTTTCTATGAATAAAGCCATTTCGGTGGAATCTTTTCGTGCTGAAATGAATGCATCTTCGATATGACTTTTTTTATACCAGAGATGGGGAATCGTTCCGGTTATGAGGGCTGTGTTTCGGAGGCTATTCATTTCACCTTCGATAATAGCTCTATCTGTGAATGTAACAGGTAGTTCGAGCACTTGTGCCATGTGTATATTAGGCTCGACGGTAAATCTGAATTTAAAATTATTCGGTTGTTGATTTTTTTTGTGTTCTGTTTTTTTAGGTTGGTTCTCTTGGAATGGGAATATAGATGGAAGGGATTCCGATAACAGTGTTTGTAAAGATTTTTGTAGAGTAGAGAATTTGTAATTACCTTCAATCCAACCGTTAATATAGTCCGAAGTAACAGCTATACTTTGTGGAGTGTTTTGGTTATGAGCTTCTATATTGAATTTATTTAGTCTGAATGTATCGTCGTTGTTTGTAAAAGATAAACTATCGATAGATAAGATGCCTTCTGCGTTGTCCAAATTGTTCCCTGTAAATTTGGCGACTACATTGAATCCTAACTTGGAATTTTTATACTTGGGCATTAGTTTTAAAGCCGATACATTGAGGTCTCGTGCCTGTAAGACGAGGTCGAATTCGGAGTCTTTATCTTTTAAGACAGAAAGACCATTGACTCGGAGTTTTCCATTCGGATCGTTAATTTCGATTATACCATTATATCGATTGTCCCCGAACTCACCGTTAAGCATGATGTTTTCGTAAGGATATCCTTTGTATTCAAAATGGCTGATTCCCCCGACCACTTTGCCGGTTGGGGCTTGATGTTTGGCTTTTTTACTGTCGAGTTCTACTTTGAAAATAATTTCGCCATAAGGATTTCCTTCGGTGAATAGGCCATTTAGATTAAATTTTTTCGATTCTATCAATCCGCTGTATCGAGTCGTATTCAGACTATTGTTTTGGTTGATGGATATATCGGAATGAACAGAGCCGAGATCTGTTTTTAATGTTCCGCAGGCTGTCAGATTTTTGTTTTGGCTCGAGATATTACCGGTGAAATGAATTGTACCTAATCGGGAAATAGTTTTACATTGTTCTTCGGTTAGAAAAGGTAATTTAGAAGCAATATCGGTCAATCCCGAAGATGAAGCGTTTAATGTGATAGGGTCGCAGAGTATATCTCGTTTTTGTGGATTTGTTATGTTTTTCACGGATATTTGACTGTGAGCGATGATATCTTCTTTCCCGAAATTAAAATCAAAGGTATGGAAATATAGATTGTTTGGAGTTCCTGTTAGATGCATCGAAATGAGTATCGGAGTATTTATTTTTTCCAATACCGGGATAAAGGCAGCTATATCGCTGGGATTAATTAGGGATTTCGTTATCTGTAAAGAGAATCGTGTTTGGTCGTAGAAGTGTTCGGCCGAGAGTGTATCGGGCAGCGTGGCGATAATTGGTTTGATTTCGATACGGCTATGGGGTAATTGTATTTTAAAGTCAGATAACCTTGCTTGTTGTCGGTTGGCTTCGAATTTAAATTGTAGACGATTTAAAGAAAAACCCGATTGCTCGTCGAATCCCAATCGCTTGATGGAGATATTTACCGAGTCTTCCGATAGTGCTTTGATAGATAGTTTTGACAATAAGTTTCTCAAATCGATATGGCTCGGGTCGAATTGTCCGCGTCGTATGGGTGCGGATAATATGTCGTATTTGATTTTTCCACGGCGTATGATCGCATTGTTTATTTTGAAATTTATTTTCTTTTTCGGTGTATTCTTATCGCTTTTGAAAGCGTCGATAATAAATTGCAGGTTTGTTTCAGAGCTTGGAGTCTCTTTTGTTATACGGGCATCCAGACCGAATAGCTGTATATTCGTGAAAACCAATTCTCGATCGACGAGTAAATCTGAAAGGGAGATACCGGCCGATATTTTATTGGCATATAATAAAGTGTCTCCATTTAAGTCGGGTATATATGCACCGAACAGTTCTAACTTGTTGAATGGTGATATTTGTATTCGGTCGATAGTTATGTTTGTATCTAAAAGTGCGGATAGTTCTTTTATACCGATGTGCCTGACTTTATCCTGTATGTTGGGGATAGATAACAAGATATAGCCAAGTGTATATATCGCTATGATAGAGAATATAACGATATGCACAAATATCCGAAATGCAGAATAGAATTTCCTCATCTTTATAAGCATGCAAAAGTAGTGTTTCCTTTTGAAAGTAGCGATAGGATGCTTGGCTTTTCTTTTTTATTAATGTATGAAATAATTATAAAAGTCAAATGGTTTTACCGATGAAATATGTACTTTTGCAGACCTTGATTTGATGAAGGATTGAAAGGAGTAAATGTATATGAGCATAACTATTTTAGGTATAGAATCTTCGTGTGACGATACTTCTGCCGCAGTTATTCGCGATGAGGTCATGCTGTCGAATGTGATTGCTAGTCAAGCGGTTCACGAGGCTTATGGAGGGGTTGTTCCTGAATTGGCATCTCGGGCGCACCAACAGAATATTATTCCGGTTGTGTCGGAGGCTTTAAAACGTGCGGGGGTGACTCCGGAGGATTTGAGTGCGGTGGCGTTCACCAGAGGCCCCGGACTTATGGGGTCTTTGCTCGTCGGAACTTCTTTTGCCAAAGGTTTTACGACAGCATTGAATATTCCTCTCGTCGATGTCAATCATTTGCAAGCTCATGTTATGGCTCATTTTATCAAACGGTCTCCCGATGATAACACTCAGCCTCCCTTCCCGTTTTTGTGTTTACTTGTTTCGGGGGGGAATTCGCAAATCATAAAAGTAGAGTCTTATAATGAAATGACTGTTATCGGACAAACGATAGACGATGCTGCCGGTGAAGCTTTTGACAAATGTGCCAAAGTAATGGGATTGCCTTATCCGGGAGGCCCGGTTGTAGATAGATTGGCGAAGGAAGGGGATCCCAAAGCGTTTGCACTAAGTAAACCTCACATACCCGGTTTTGATTATAGTTTCAGTGGACTGAAAACTTCCTTTTTATATTTATTGAGAGACAAAATAAAAGAAGACCCCGATTTCATCGAAAAAAACAAGTGTGACTTGTGTGCATCGTTGCAGACTACGATTGTGGACATTTTGATGGACAAACTTTATAAGGCCGTTAAACAAACCGGAATAAAGCATGTGGCTGTTGCCGGGGGCGTTTCGGCGAACTCTGCTGTGAGGGCTGCTTTTGAAGATTATGCCCGAAAGTATGGTTGGACAGTTTATCTGCCGCCCTTCTCTTTTACGACCGATAATGCGGCTATGGTGGCTATTACGGGTTATTATAAATATTTGGATAAAGAGTTTTGTGATATAGCGAAGGCTCCTTTTGCCCGGGTTGAATTATAAATACGAATGAAATGAATGTCGAGATTATTGTTATCGGCGATGAGTTGTTGATCGGACAGGTGACCGATACGAATTCTGGGTGGATTGCTCGGGAGCTGAATCATATAGGGTGGGAGGTTACCGAGATAACGACAGTTAGAGATAGGTCTCGGGAAATAACCGATGCTCTGAATAGCTCGTTCGGTAGGGTCGATGTCGTTTTGATGACCGGCGGATTGGGCCCGACGAAGGACGATATTACAAAGCAGACTCTTTGCGATTATTTCGGTGGAAAGTTGGTCTTTGATGAATCGGTATTTGCCAATGTGGAAGCCATTTTTCGTCGTCGTAAATTGACGATGAATGATAGTACGCGCAATCAAGCCTATGTTCCTAATGTGTGTACAGTTATTCAAAATCCCGTGGGTACGGCTCCTGTCATGTGGTTTGAAAGAAATGGTAAGGTATTGGTGTCTATGCCGGGTGTCCCGACAGAAATGAAGACCGTCATGAAAGAGGTGGTTATAAGTCGTTTGAGGGAGTATTTTCGAGATCATTCGTCTATCTTGCATCGCACTTGTTTAGTGAAGGATTTTACGGAATCGAGGTTGTCCGAAACTTTATCCGACTTTGAAGCGCAATTGCCGGTGTGTATCAAACTTGCCTATTTGCCTACGCCGGGAGTGATTCGGTTGAGACTGACTGCTCGTGGCGATGAAGAGTCATATTTGCAGAAGATTATCGATGATGAGTTTTTTAAATTGAGGACTATATTGGGTAGCCATCTGTTTTGTGGTTCGGATACAACTCTCGCAGGAGCATTAGGGTCGATATTAACCGAAAGAGGAGAAACGTTGGCGACAGCCGAAAGTTGCACGGGAGGAAATATAGCTCATGAAATAACAAGGATAGTGGGTAGTTCGGTCTATTTTAAAGGTAGTGTCGTGGCGTATTCTAACGAGGTGAAAATACGTGTTTTGAATGTGTCGTCGGAGACATTATCGGGTTTTGGCGCTGTGAGTAGGGAGACCGTCTTGCAAATGGTATCGGGGGTACAAAGATTGTTGTCTTCCGATTGTGCGATAGCGACTTCTGGAATAGCAGGTCCGGGTGGAGGCAGCGTTGAGAAACCGGTAGGTACGGTGTGGATTGCAGTTCGGTATGGCGAGCGAAGCGAGGCTGAATGTTTTTGTTTCGAAGGCGATAGAGAGCAAGTAATTGCACGTGCGACCCAATCGGCTTTGTTGATGTTGATACAACTGATGACAAAATAGAACTGAATAAAAAAGTTCCGATTTTAATACCTTAAAAATTTGGAACATATTTCTAAAATGCTTTACTTTGCACTCTGTTTGCGAAAGCAGTAAGAAAAAACAAATAAAATAATAGATAGCGATGTCAAAGATTTGTCAAATTACAGGGAAAAAAGCAATGGTTGGCAACAACGTTTCGCACTCAAAAAGAAGAACGAAAAGAAGATTTAATGTCAACCTCTTTACAAAGAAATTTTATTGGGTAGAACAAGATTGTTGGATCACGCTTACACTTTCGGCTGCCGGTCTTCGTACAATCAATAAAATGGGATTAGATGCAGCTATCAAGCAAGCTGCCGGAAATGGGTATTTAACAGAAATAAAAATGTTATATTAAGATATGGCAAAGAAAGCAAAAGGTAATAGGGTTCAAGTAATTCTTGAATGCACGGAACACAAGGCGAGTGGTATGCCCGGAACATCGCGTTATATTACTACTAAGAACAGAAAAAATACCACAGAAAGATTGGAGTTGAAAAAATACAATCCCATCTTGAAAAGAGTTACTGTACATAAAGAAATAAAATAAGGAAGGATTGAACCATGGCAAAGAAAACAGTTGCATCGTTGCAAAAAGGCGAAGGCCGTACTTATTCTAAGGTGATAAAAATGGTAAAATCGCCGAAAACAGGGGCTTATACTTTCCAAGAGGAAATGGTTCCGAATGACGCAGTTAAAGATGTACTTAGTAAGTAAGTCATAATTAGCGTAATATAAAGAAACTTTCTTATACGAAATGTGTAAGGAAGTTTTTTTTTACCATGATAATTTTATAGCTTTGCATATCCACCGGGTAGCTGCTTACAGTTACTTTTCTTAAAAATTTTATATATGGGATTGTTTGATTTCTTTTCGAAAGAGAAAAAGGAAACCTTGGATAAGGGATTATCTAAGACCAAAGAGGGCGTATTTTCCAAGTTAGCGCGTATTGTAGCCGGGAAGTCACAAGTCGATGAGAATATATTGGACGATTTGGAAGAAGTATTGATCACGTCTGATGTCGGAGTGGAAACTACACTTCGTATTATAGACCGAATAGAGAAACGGGTGGCTCGTGACAAATACATAAATACGAACGAATTAAACTCGATTCTCCGGGAAGAAATCACAGCGTTGCTAACCGAAAACGATGTTGAGGATGCCGGTGAATTTTCTGTCCCCGAAGGGAAAAAACCGTATGTAATCATGGTTGTCGGGGTGAATGGTGTAGGCAAGACTACAACTATCGGTAAGTTGGCATATCAATATAAAAAGAGAGGGAATAGTGTTTATTTGGGAGCTGCCGATACGTTTCGTGCCGCTGCGGTCGAGCAGTTGATGATATGGGGTGAACGGGTTGGAGTCCCTGTCGTGAAACAAAAAATGGGAGCCGATCCGGCATCCGTGGCGTTCGATACGTTGAGTTCGGCGAAGGCGAATAATGCCGATGTGGTAATTATCGATACGGCAGGTCGTTTGCATAATAAATTGAATTTGATGAACGAGTTGACCAAAATAAAGAAAGTAATGGAGAAAATCGTTCCCAGTGCTCCTCATGAAATCTTGTTAGTATTGGACGGCTCCACAGGACAGAATGCTTTTGAGCAAGCCAAGCAGTTTACTGCCGCGACCGAGGTGAACGAGTTGGCCATAACGAAACTCGATGGTACGGCCAAAGGTGGTGTGGTCATAGGTATATCCGATCACTTTAAGATACCGGTTAAGTACATAGGGCTGGGTGAAGGCATGGAAGATTTGCAGGTGTTCCGCCGTAAGGAATTTGTGGACTCGTTGTTCGGAGATTGATATTCGTGAGTTTTTAGGATAGACGGCTGGGTGGTCTTGCAAAGGCTTCATAGCCGTATTTTTGTGTAATGACAATGATAAAAAATAGCGTTGATATTATTACGTTGGGTTGTTCGAAAAATTTGGTGGATTCCGAACGATTGATGCATCGTTTCGCAGAAGCCGGTTATAAGGTGAGACATGATCCTGAAAAAGTTTCGAGTGAGTTTGTCGTAGTGAATACTTGTGGCTTCATTGGAGATGCCAAAGAAGAATCTATCGAAATGATTTTACAAATGGTCGAGGCTAAAAAAGCTCATAAGATACATCATCTTTATGTGATGGGCTGTTTGTCTCAACGTTATCGGGAGGAATTGGAAACCGAGATACCCGAGGTAGATAAGTTTTATGGAAAATTCGACTGGACTGATTTGTTGACGGATTTGGGATCGCGAATTTCCGAGGAGAAAGATTTCGGGCGCATACTGACAACTCCGCCTCATTATGCCTATGTGAAAATTGCCGAAGGTTGTAATCGATTTTGTTCTTATTGTGCTATTCCTTTAATTACAGGGCGCTTCGTTTCTTATCCTATGGAACAGTTGCTCGACGAGGTGAAGAGCTTGGTTTCGCAGGGCGTGAAAGAGTTTCAGATTATTGCTCAGGATTTATCTTCCTATGGACTTGATTTGTACGGGAAATTGAAATTACCGGAGTTAATCGATCGCATGGCGCAGATTCCGGGTGTGAAGTGGATACGGTTACACTATGCTTATCCGTCACAATTCCCTTATGAGATATTACCTGTTATACAGCGTCACGATAATGTTTGCAAATATCTCGATATCGCATTGCAGCATATCAGCGACCATGTGTTGGTAGATATGCGTCGGAATGTGACGAAGCAGGAGACTTATGATTTGTTGAAACGTATACGAACGGAAGTCCCCGGCATACATATTCGCACGACATTGATGGTGGGATATCCTGGTGAGACCGATGAGGATTTCGAGGAATTAAAAGCGTTTGTTCGGGAGGCTCGTTTCGAGCGTATGGGGGCGTTTGCCTATTCCGAAGAAGAGGGTACTTATGCGGCCAATCATTTTCCTGACTCTATCCCGGAGGAAGTGAAACAGGCCCGACTCGACGAGTTGATGGCATTACAAGAAGAAATAGCACTTGAAAGCAATGCTTCGAAGGTAGGTCAAATATTTGATGTGATAGTCGATCGGGAAGAGGAGGACTATTATGTGGGGCGTACGGAGTACGATTCTCCCGAGGTCGATCCCGAAGTGCTTATTGCAAAAGATCGTTTTCTGACTGTTGGAGATTTTTGTCGGGTAAAAGTCGTCGAAGCTCTGCCTTTTGAGCTTATGGCTGTTCCCGTGGAGTTGGATTGATAAGTCGGTGTGATATGGCAAAAGAGGTTGATTCTATACATTTGCTATCTTGTGCTATTGAGGCGAGTTTGGAAAATGATTTCCCGGCTTTCGCTTTTCGTCTGCCGGGCGACGATGGTTTTTATTGGGGTGCTTGTGAGCCTGATAGACTTATGACTCTTGCCGATGGCGTTTTCCCTGAAAGACAGGAGGGCTTCTTTTTCGCACCTTTTGAAGAAGGCGAGTTGCCTCGTTACTTTTTCCCTGTGAAAATACAACGGGCCGAAGAGATAAGTTTGGAGGCGTTGGATTACGGGGCGGGACAAACTTTGGCAAAGTTGGAGATAAAACCGGTAGATAGTTCTTTTGAACAGTATGAAAAACAAGTAAATACGCTTGTCGCAGCAATGTCTCGTAAAGAGATAAAAAAGGCTGTTCTTTCCCGTACCGTCACATTGAACCGTTCGGTAGTTTCCGATGGGCAGCTGTTTTTTCGACTGGCTGCAAAATACGATTCGGCTTTTGTTTCGTGGGTCAATGTGCCCGGTGTAGGACGATGGATAGGAGCTACGCCCGAAACATTGCTCGATTGTGACGGAGTGTCATTGACTACGATGGCTCTCGCAGGTACGCGAAAGGCGGGAGCGAGGGAGCCGTGGGGACAAAAAGAACAAGAGGAGCAACAAATTGTGACCGATTATATATCGAAGGTATTTAGAGATAAAGGTCTCGAACCGATTATCGGTGAGCGGTTTTCTCGCAAGGCAGGACAGGTGGAACATCTGTGTACGCCTATTTCTCTGAAAGTCGGTTCGGCAAACGGGAGATTGGCCGAGATATTGTCGGTGCTTCACCCTACGCCGGCTGTGGGTGGGTATCCCAAAGAACTTGCGATGGAATGGATTCGTCGAGTAGAACCGCATGAGCGCAGATATTATGGCGGTTATTTGGGCCCTATGTTTGGTGAGCATGTTCGTTTGTTCGTCAATCTTCGGTGCATGGAAGTAGATGATTCCCGATTGAGATTGTATGTCGGCGGAGGTTTGACCGATAAATCGGACCCGGAAAGTGAGTGGAAAGAAACCGAGGCGAAAGCGCAGACTTTGCTGTCGATTATCAATGGTTATAAGTAGAGTGAATATGAAAACGACCGATAAACAGGGCTGTAATATTCTTGTCGCACTTTTGGCGGAACATGGTGTAAAGCGTGTCGTTCTATCGCCCGGATCGAGAAATGCTCCTTTATTAATGGCATTTTCTCGTACCCCCGATATACAGGACTATGTCGTTGTCGATGAACGTACAGCGGCTTTTATGGCATTGGGTATGTCGCAACGTAGCGGTGAACCTGTGGCATTGGTTTGTACATCGGGAACAGCGTTACTCAATTATGCGCCGGCTGTTGCCGAGGCCTATTACCAACATATTCCGTTGATAGTTATCTCGGCGGATCGTCCTATGGAGTGGATCGATCAGGACGATAGTCAAACATTGCGGCAGTACGGCGCTTTGTCTCACTTTGTGAAACGTTCGTATAATTTACGGGCGGAACTGTCTCTGCCGATGGACGGGTGGTACTTCAATCGTTGTATAAACGACGCTTTGTTAACGTCATTGTCGGGAGAAAAGGGCCCTGTTCATATTAATATCGCTGTTTCCGAGCCGCTCACGCAAGAAATGGATATGCCTTCCGTACGGGAGCGTTTTGTTACTCGCATGCCTTCGTCGAGCATTCCCGATGAGCATTCTATGAAACTTTTGTGCGATGAGTTTATGTCGGCTCGAAAGGTGTTGGTTTTAGTAGCTTTCTCACAGCCCGACGAGCAGTTGAGTCAAGCTCTTTTACGTTTAGCGGAATTGCCGCAGGTTGTCGTTCTTACCGAAAGCATAGCCAATGTGAGGGGGAAGAATTTGATACCTACGATCGATAGGGTTTATTCGGTAATCGATAAAGCGGAATGGGAAGATTATGCACCCGATTTGCTCATTACATTAGGCGGATCATTGGTGTCGCGTATGATAAAGGCTTTTTTACGGCAGTATAAGCCCAAGTTGCATTGGCGTATATCACAAGGCGATCATGTAGTAGATACGATGCAATCGTTGACTTGCCATATCGATTCTCAGGCTGCATCATTTTTAGAGGTGTTGTCTCGAAGTGTATTCCCGATAGAGAGCGACTACTCGATGCTGTGGCATAGGAAAGAGGTGATTGCTACTCGTTTGCACGACGATTATATCGCTCATGTCGGGTGGTGTGATTTGAAAGCATTTTCATTGATATTACCTGCGATTCCGCCGGGAACAGCATTGCAGCTTTCCAACGGTACTACGGTACGCTATGCCCAGTTGTTCAAGTGCGAACAGGTGTTGCGGAGCGATTGTAATCGGGGCGTGAGCGGTATAGAAGGATCCACCTCGACCGCTGCGGGTGCGGCTTGTGTGGGTGAGGAGATGACAGTATTGATTACGGGAGACATGAGCTTTTCGTATGATGTAAATGGGTTATCATCGACTTATCTTTCTCCCCGGTTTAAAATTATCGTAATGTGTAATGGGGGTGGGGGAATCTTTCGATTTATTAAACCGACTTCCGATTTGCCCGAATTGGAAACTTGTTTTGAAATACATAGAGATATTTCGGTCGAGAAATATGCCGATTTGTTCGGACTTCGTTATTTCGAGCTCAATGATGAAAAATCGGCCGCAGAGGTACTTTCTCTCTTTTTTGCCGAGAAAGATCGGCCGGCTATACTGGCGGTCCACACCCCGAATGTTTATAATGCCGAGGTTTTGCGGGGATACTTCCGCCGGTCGAGGCAATGATGATAATGATTAAATTTAAAAATATAAGAATATGGAACCGATAGATTGGAAAACGATTAAGGAGTATGAGGATATACTTTTCGATTATTGTGATGGAATCGCAAAGATAACGATTAACCGCCCGCAAGTATATAATGCGTTTCGTCCGCAAACGAATTGTGAGATGCTCGATGCCATGTCTATTTGTCGGGAACGTTCCGATATTGGCGTTATCATTCTGACGGGAGCGGGAGACAAAGCGTTTTGTTCCGGTGGAGACCAGAAAGTGAAAGGAATTGGCGGTTATATCGATGAAAACGGTGTCCCGAGGTTAAATGTTTTGGATTTGCATAAAGCTATACGTTCCATTCCCAAGCCGGTTATCGCTATGGTCAACGGTTATGCGATCGGAGGCGGGCATGTGTTGCATGTGGTATGTGATTTGACAATCGCTTCGGAGAACGCTCGATTCGGACAGACTGGCCCGAAAGTGGGAAGTTTTGACGGAGGATTCGGCTCGTCCTATTTAGCTCGTATCGTAGGGCAGAAGAAAGCGCGCGAAATATGGTTCCTATGTCGCCAATATTCAGCGAAAGAGGCAGAAGAAATGGGGCTGGTCAATAAAGTTGTTCCTTTCGACCGATTGGAGGAAGAGACAATCGAATGGTGTCGAACGATATTGAAACGTAGCCCGATGGCTATACGAATGATTAAGCGGGCGTTGAATGCCGAACTTGACGGGCAGCGGGGTTTGATGGAATTTGCCGGTGATGCCACTCTCATGTATTATCTCATGGAGGAGGCGCAGGAGGGCAAGAATGCTTTCCTTGAAAAGAGAGACCCCGATTTCCAGAAATTTCCCAAATTCCCCGGATAGATGTTAAAGGCAAGTTATACTCCTTATATACTTCATTTCAAAGTCCCTAGCGGAACTTCTCGGGGCGTTCTCACGCAAAAGGAGACCTATTTCTTGAAAGTGTGGGACGAGCATAATCCCGATTGTTTCGGGATAGGAGAATGCGCACTGTTTAAGGGATTGGGAGCAGACGATCGTCCTGATTATGAAGCTATGTTGCAAACGGTTTGTCGGGGTATCGACCGAATAGATGAAATAGATTTGTCTACATGGAGTTCTATCCGTTTTGGAGTGGAGACCGCCTTACTCGATTTGCAGCATGGCGGACGACGCATGATTTATCCGTCTGAGTTTACTGCCGGGAAACAAGCGATTGAAATAAACGGATTGATATGGATGGGCGATAAGCGCACTATGGCTTCCCGTATCGATGAGAAATTAGCGGCCGGGTTCTCTTGTATTAAGTTGAAAATTGGAGCGATAGATTTCGATGATGAATGTGAATTGCTGGCTGCAATCCGGCGACGATATAGCCGGGAGGATATAGAGTTGAGGGTCGATGCCAACGGTGCGTTCTCTCCTTATGATGCATTGGAACATTTGCAACGTCTTTCGGCTTATGATTTACATTCGATAGAACAGCCCATACGAGCCGGACAATGGGAGGCGATGGCTCGGTTGTGCGAAGAAACTCCTCTACCGATAGCTCTGGACGAAGAATTAATCGGGATAACCGATTCCACCGAGAAATTAGCGTTATTGGAGACGATTTCTCCGCAATATATCGTTTTGAAGCCTTCTTTGATAGGTGGATTTTCGGGTGCGGAAGAGTGGATCGAATTTGCTCGGAATTGTCGTGTGGGTTGGTGGATAACATCGGCATTGGAATCGAATGTGGGATTGAATGCAATTGCGCAATGGACGGCGACATTGCCTATAAATATGCCTCAGGGATTGGGAACGGGAGCTTTGTACACCAATAATATACCGTCACCGTTGGAGCAGATAGGAGATGAGTTGAGATATAATCCTGATAAAACTTGGATTTTTTCGATGGATTCATGGAAATAAGGCTAAATCATCGTATTTGTCGTAGTCGAGAAGAGATACTCAATGCTTCTACACCCGAAGTGGCTGCTTTTCTCGATGAGTGGTTCGCACCTTCCGATTTTGTTTGGGGACATACTTCGGGATCGACCGGAACTCCAAAGCCGGTAAGATTACTGAAACGAGATATGGAGGCTTCGGCACGGTTGACCAATGACTTTTTCGATATTACCTGTCGTTCGGTAATGTTGTTATGCCTGTCGCCCGATTATATTGCCGGTAAAATGATGATTGTAAGAGCCTTGTTATCCGGTGCTGATTTGTTGGTCGTAACTCCTTCGTCGTTGCCTTTGACGGCAATAGACGAGCCTATCGATTTTGCCGCGATGGTTCCGGCGCAAGTAGTCGAATCTTTGAAAAGTACGATGCAGAAATCAAGACTTTCTCGTATAACGTCTCTGATAATAGGTGGTGCACCTTTATCTCCCGGTACTGAGGTGGAGCTGGAAAAACTTCCTGTCGATATGTATGCTACTTATGGTATGACCGAGACAGTTTCGCATGTCGCATTACGCCGTATCGGTGACTCTTTGTCGTTATATTGTGCGTTGGGTGGTATATCTTTTTCGATAGATGAACGAAATTGTTTAATCATTCACGCTCCGCACTTTTCTGTAAAAGAGTTTGTAACGAACGATGTGGTTGAGTTGGTGGATTCTCGGAATTTTCGATGGATAGGACGGTATGACCATGTGATCAATACGGGAGGGATAAAGGTTTTTCCAGAGTTGATCGAAAAGAAAATAGCAGGTCTGTTTACACGCCGTTTTTTTGTAACGTCTTGTGACGACCTGAAATGGGGTGAATCGGTTGCTCTCGTTATAGAAGGCGAGGCTTTGTCTCTGGAACAAGAAAAAATATTTCTGGAAAAGATTCGGGCAAAAGTAAATAAATATGAGTTCCCACGTAAAGTATTGTATGTGCAGAAGTTTAAGGAGACGTCTTCGGGAAAAGTTATACGGAATATTTAGTCCTTTTTCTTCGTTGAGAAAGAATTAGAAATATAAAATTTATGATTTTATTTTGATAGTAATAAAAATTATTTGTATTAACTTGTCTTGCCGAATACTCAAATTATATTTACCTTTATTGCAAATTTAATATATCTCTAACATTTTAATATTTTATCATGAAATTTTTTCAAAATTTAGTATGGGTAGCCATTTTTTCGTTATCGGGTACAGTGGCCGCTCAAACACCTGTTTATCTTGATGAAACCAAGCCGATGGAAGACCGAATAGAGGATGCTCTGTCGAGAATGACGCTCGAAGAAAAAGTGGCATTGTGCCACGCACAATCCAAATTCAGTTCACCGGGAGTGCCTCGTTTGGGATTGCCCGAAAATTGGATGACCGACGGTCCTCATGGAGTTCGTGCCGAGGTCATTTGGGACGAATGGGACCAAGCAGGGTGGACGAACGATTCTTGTATGGCATTCCCGGCATTGACTTGTTTGGCAGCGACTTGGAATCCTGAGATGGCTCTGTTGTATGGCAAATCGATAGGCGAGGAAGCGCGATATAGAAATAAGAATGTATTATTGGGACCGGGTGTCAATATCTACCGTACTCCGTTGAATGGTCGTAATTTTGAATATATGGGAGAGGATCCCTATTTAGCTTCGGAGATGGTGGTTCCTTATATCGAAGGGGTACAGTCTAACGGGGTAGCAGCCTGTGTGAAGCATTATGCGTTGAATAATCAGGAATACGATCGGCATGCTGTCAATGTCGAGGTTAGTGACCGGGCTTTATATGAAATTTATCTTCCAGCGTTTAAGGCTGCTGTACAAAAAGGAAAGGCTTGGGCTATTATGGGAGCCTACAATCGTTATAAGAATCAATATTGTTGTCACAACCAATATTTGTTGAACGATATTCTCCGAAAAGAATGGGGATTTGATGGTGTCGTAGTATCGGATTGGGGTGGAGTATTCAATACGATGGAGGCTGCTTATAATGGTTTGGATATGGAGTTCGGGACTTGGACAGATGGTTTGACGAATGGTAAAGGAGATGCGTATAGCAATTACTATTTGGCACAACCGTTTCTTGATTTGTTGAAAAACGGGACGATTCCGGAATCTGTTGTCGATGGCAAAGTTCGAAATATATTGCGTCTGATGTTTCGTACTACGATGAATCGAAATAGACCTTACGGCTCATTCAAAACCCCGGCTCATGCTTCTGCGGCTCGTAAAATAGCCGAGGAGGGCATTGTGTTGTTACAGAACAAAAATAATGTATTACCCATTCGTTTGTCCGAAACTAAACGCATTTTAGTTGTCGGAGAGAATGCGATAAAGATGATGACGGTGGGTGGCGGTAGCTCTTCGTTGAAAGCCCAATATGAGATATCCCCATTGGACGGATTGAAGGCAAGAGTCGGAGATGCTGCTGAGGTTATGTATGCTCGTGGATATGTCGGTAACATCGATGGATCTTATAATGGGGTGGTTTCCAAAGTCAATCTTGCTGAATCTCGGTCTGCCGATGAACTGCTCGATGAAGCTGTAAATAAAGCGAAGTCGGCCGATTATGTCGTTTTTGTCGGCGGTTTGAATAAGAATAGCCGCCAAGATTGTGAAGGTGGAGATCGCACATCGTATGGGCTTCCTTATGGTCAAGACCGAGTTATCGAGGCTTTGTCTCAGGCCAATCCCCGCACGATAGTCGTATTGATTTCGGGAAACAGTGTGGCAATGCCGTGGATAGACCAGGTCCCTGCCATCGTCGAAGGTTGGTATTGCGGTAGTGAAGCCGGTAACGCATTGGCTTCTATATTGGTGGGCGATGTCAATCCTTCTGGAAAACTCCCGTTCAGTATGTATGCCAAATTGGAAGATTATCATGCTCATTCATTCAATGATTCGATTGTTTATCCGGGATTGAATCACCAACAAATTTATAAAGACGATATTTTTGTAGGCTATCGTTGGAGCGATCTTCACAAGAAAATACGACCGATGTTCAGTTTCGGTCACGGATTGAGCTACACGACATTTGAATATGGTAAAGCCGAGATCGATAAGAAAGTCGTGCAACAAGGTGAAAGCCTCCGGGTTCGTATCCCTGTAACCAATACAGGCAATAGATTTGGGGCTGAAATCGTTCAGTTGTATGTGAGTGATTTGAAATCGAGTTTACCCCGTCCGAAGAAAGAATTGAAAGGATTTAAGAAAGTTGATTTACAGCCGGGAGAAAGTCAAATCGTAGAGTTTGAGATAGACGAGTCGAAACTCTCTTATTTCGATGATAAGAAACATGCCTGGGTTGCGGAACCCGGGAAGTTCGAAATATTGATAGGAGCCTCTTCGAGTGATATAAGATCGAAGGTCGCGTTTGAGTTGGAATAATTAATCTGTGTAAAACAAAGCACTCTCGACAAATTTGTCGAGAGTGCTTTGTTTTACTTATTATAGCCCAAGTGGGATATTATCCGAATTTGCTAATTTTTCGTAACCGTTCTTCATCTATAATTTGTATGCGTCGGCCATCGACTGTTATGATTTTTTCGTTTGTAAAACTCGATAGGGTGCGTATGGCGTTAGATGTGGTCATGTTCGATAAGTTAGCTAAATCTTCACGAGCCATATAGATGTTGAGTGTAAGTCCATCTTCTTCGACACCGTAATTTTCTTTAAGTACCAATAAGGATTCGGCTAATCGTCCTCGAATATGTTTTTGTGTGAGATTGACTGTGCGGGCATCCGAAATGCCTAAATCGTTGGATAGTTCTTTAATGAAAAACCAAGCCAAGCCGTTATTTTTGCGAATATGTTCTTCTACTAACGGCATGGGCAAGAATCCCACAATAGAATTTTCAATGGCTGCTGCTGCCGTTACATAAGGTTCGCGAGAGAAATATGCCCGATAGCCGAAATATTGAACCGGTCGAATTAATCGAATAATTTGGCTCCTGCCACCAACGCCGTCTTTGTAAATTTTTACTTTACCTTTTAATAAGCACATTAGTTGTGCGGGATCTTCTCCCTCACTGTAAATAATTTCATTCTTTTTGAAATTCTGAATTTTAAAGTTTTCGGCGATAATGCGTTTTTCCTCATTTTCAAGTAGAGCCCAAAAATCAGACATTTCTTGTTGTAGTATGGATTCTAATGTGCTTTTTTTAACCATTTGCCTTATAACTATGTTTTACAGCACAAAAATATATAAAAAATTGATACATTGTTCCTTAAAAGAGGAAAAACTATAATATTTAATAGTAAATCGGGATTTATATCAATAAAAAATAAGGAGCGAAAAAATCATTTACGCTCCTTATTTGTATAAAGAAAAAGTGTCCTTATAGGCTGTTATTTATAAGATATCGTTCGGCATCCATTGCCGCTTTACAACCCGATGCCGCCGCAGTGATAGCCTGTCTATACCGGGGATCTGCGACATCTCCGGCAGCGAATACACCTTCTATGTTAGTTTCGGTTGTGTGAGGTGCAGTAACTATATATCCGTTTTCATCGAGGGTAATGGAATGTTTGAATATATCTGTATTGGGTTTGTGTCCAATGGCAAGGAAAAATCCATCTATGGGTAAATCGTAACGCTCTTCATGCGCTGTGTCTTTGCCTTTAACCAAATGTACTCCTTCCACTCCGTTTTCTCCGAACAATCCTTCGGCCTGAGTTTCAAATAAGATTTCTATATTAGGATTTTCATTGACACGGCGTTGCATGATATTGGAGGCTCTTAGAAAGTTTTTTCTGACGATTAAGTAAACCTTAGAGGCTAAGTGGGAGAGGTATTCTGCTTCTTCGCAAGCCGTATCGCCTCCACCTACTACCGCGACTATTTTTTTTCGGTAGAAAAATCCATCGCAAGTAGCGCAGGCCGACACTCCCATACCTGCATATTTAGCCTCATCTGGGAGTCCTAAATATTTGGCCGAAGCACCAGTAGAGATGATTAAGGCATCGGCTTCAATAATTTTTTCACCGTCTATGGTTATACGATATGGTTTTTGAGAAAAATCGACAGCTGTGGCAATCCCTCGGCGAATGTCTGCCCCAAATCGTTCGGCTTGTTTTTTCAAATCTTCCATCATATCGAATCCTGATATACCTTCGGGATATCCCGGGAAATTTTCTATATCGCTGGTCGTTGTTAGTTGTCCGCCCGGTTGCATGCCTTCATATAGAACCGGTGATAGGTTTGCTCGTGAAGCATAAATAGCTGCCGTATAACCGGCCGGTCCTGAGCCTATAATTAGACAACGTATGCGTTCGTTTTGTTCCATAATTTCTATTTATTTGTGTTATTAGCGTAAATCGATAAGTTCTGCTTTTGGATATTGCTTTTTGTTAAAAACAAATGTCGAGTCTGGAAAGTTTTGGTCGGTAGCATATTTTGACAGGTTGATTATGCTATATGTCCGATCGCTATAATAGAGTTTAAAAGAGCTTGGATTCCACGTAGTTGTGTTGATAATAATTATAATGTGGTCTATATTTGTTCCTTTCTTCTTTGGTGTAAGTTCTGCTATACTTTCTTTGGAACTTTTTGACTTTAATGTTTTGATGTAGAAGTCTTTTTTGTAGTTATTGATGAGTATGTAGGGATTGACTGTTGCGATTTCTTCGGTCGTCGGTTCGGTTAGGTTTACTTCCTCTGTTGCCTTTACGTATGCCCATTGTTGCAAACCATCGTACCATACAGTCATAGATGTTGTATTCCAGTAAAATTTGTTCCCGGATAGTTTTATAGTTCCGTTTTGTTTTTCTACGGGTTCGTTCAGTGCATTAAAAACGGTCAGTGTAAAAGTAGCCGATATACCGTTCGATTGTTGGAATTTACCAACGACTTTATCCAATGCCTTTGTACCGTTTTGTGCATGTAGAGGTTCCATGCTTAATAGTAGAAAAAGTACGGAGCAGCATAGTAGAATGCGATTTGTTTTCATTTCATTAATTCTAATTTGTTTTCGAGAGCCATAATATCCACAATCAGTACTTGTCGAGGTTTACCCCCTTCGCTTGGGCCTACGATACCGGCAGCTTCCAGTTGATCCATCAGTCGTCCCGCTCTATTGTATCCGATGGAGTAGCGTCTTTGTAAAGACGATGTGGAGGCCTGCCCTGAAACGACGATCATTTTAGCGGCTTCCTCGAATAGGGGGTCTCGGTTGATTACATCGTTTCCATTGCTCCCTGCGTCACTGTCGGGATTTTTATATTCTGGAAGTTCATATGGTTCGGGGTATCCTTGTTGTTTGCTGATATACTCACAAATTCGTTTTACTTCGGGAGTATCGATAAACGCACATTGAATACGTTTCAAATCACCTCCTTCGGTAAATAACATATCACCTCGTCCGATGAGCTGGTTTGCTCCGGGAGCATCGAGTATAGTCCGTGAATCGACCATTTGCATGACTCTGAAAGCGATACGTGCCGGGAAATTTGCCTTAATGTTACCGGTGATAACGGTCGTTGAAGGACGTTGTGTAGCTATGATCATGTGAATACCGACAGCTCTCGCTTTTTGTGCTATTCGAGCGATGGGCATTTCGACGTCTCTGCCTGCCATCATAATTAAATCAGCGAACTCATCGATAATCACCACGATATAGGGCATGAATTTGTGTCCGTTATTCGGATTCAGTTTTCTATGGATAAACTCTTCGTTATACTCTTTGATTGTTCTCACATTTGCTTTGGCGAGTAGGGCATATCGATTATCCATTTCGATACAGAGAGAATTTAAAGTGGCGATAACCTTGTCGCTGTCGGTAATTACGGACTTTTCTGCGTCGGGTAATTTAGCCATAAAATGTCTTTCTATAACCGAATAGATACTGAATTCGACCATTTTGGGATCGACTAATACGAATTTTAATTGAGCCGGGTGTTTTTTATAAAGTAAAGATGTGATAATGGCATTCAGCCCGACGGATTTTCCTTGTCCGGTAGCACCAGCCACCAATATGTGAGGCATTTTACAAAGATCTGCTATGCAGACTTCGTTCGTAATACTTTTTCCTAATGCAAGGGGAAGTTCATATTTACATTCTTGAAATTTTTTGGAAGCTAAAACAGAATACATGGAGACCATTTTAGGGTCTTTGTTTGGTACTTCGATACCAACGGTTCCTTTGCCGGGAATAGGGGCTATAATGCGAATCCCTAACGCCGATAGGCTGAGGGCAATATCGTTTTCCAAACTTTTTATCCGGGCTATTCTTACTCCGGGTGCTGGTTTTATTTCATAAAGAGTAACGGTAGGACCCACAGTCGCCGTAATGGAACTGATTTCTATATTGTAATTTTTGAGGGTTTCGGTGATCAGTTTTTTGTTGGCGGACTGTTCTTCCATGTTGATCTCCACCTCGCTGTTTTCCCGTTTGTCCAGTAAATCGAATGTCGGTCTTTTATAATGCGAGAGGTCTTTCGTAGGATCATAATCTTCCATAGGAGCTTGTGTGGCTAATACTTCGGTCTCAGCCGTCTCGATGACAAAGTCGGGGTCACCGGTCTCGATGGTAACTCGTTTAGTCTCCTCTTCGATAGGAAGAATATTTTCTTGTATGTCTTCGAGTGTAGGGATTTCTTCGGTAGGGTCATCGGGATATTCGGGCAATGTATTTATAATATCGTTTTCCGATGAGGGTATGTTTTCAGTATTTTGGGTTTCGTTAGATTCCGTTTCCTTATTGTCATTTTCGTTATCTGTTTCTGGGTTATCTGTCCTGTTTTTTATTGCTTGGATCGCCTTCCCTGTGAGGCTGACGGACGATACTCGTCGAATATATTCGATGGTTTTATAACTTAGATGGACGAGCAATATGATAACGAGAGCTATAATGAACAGAGCCGTTCCCCATGGTCCTATCCATGCATTGAGCCATAAAGTCGCATAATACCCGTGATATCCCCCTAAATATAGGAAGGTGTTGTTATAACTGTGCATGAAAATGAATCCGAAAAAGAGAGACAAAACTATTATCGACAAGGCACAGCTAATTGTAAATCGTATCATTCGAGTATGGGCGACTTTCATGAATCGACGGCCTACGACATATAACCATAGAGAAACGATGAAAGCAGATATACCCATCCAACGATTTATCATGAGGTTGGATAAGTATGCCCCGAATGCACCCGTCCAATTTTGAATCTCGTTTCCAATGGAAGAAAGTTCTCCTACCGATAGATTCTCAACTTTACTTTGGTCGATGCTTCCTGTAAAAAAGAATGAGATGAAAGAGATAGTCAAATAGAGGGAGAATATGACTAAAATGACACCTAAAATGAAATTTACACGTTCATTTTTAAATATGTTTTTACGTATTTCTCTTTCATTCTGAGATGTATTGTTTCCCTCTTCGGGTTGGGCTTGTTTTATTTTATTTTCTTCTAAGTCTGTTGTAGGCATATTATGAGAATACTTCGCTTTGGATTTTAGATTAGATACAAATGTACAAAAAATACTTATTCTCAACAATATTATGAGTTTTTCCAAAAGTAAGATGTGAATAAAATGAGGACTGTAAACAGTTCAAGCCGGCCGATGAGCATGATGATTGACAAAGTCCATTTTCCTAAATCGGGGATAAAAGCATAGTTACCTGCCGGACCGGTTGAACCGGCCCCGGGACCGATATTGCTGAGGCAGGAAAGTGTCGAACCGAATGCTTCTTCCATAGACAACCCCAATGCCGATAGGATAATAGACCCTGCTATAAGTACCATGACATATACTAAGATAAATGCTAATATTTTGGATACTATTTCGTGAGATATGGCTTTCCCATTTACGCGTACAGGTAATATAGCATTGGGGTGTATGACTCTGTAAAGTTCATTTTTTGTATTTTTGGCGAGGACCACCAGCCTGTCTATTTTTGCTCCTCCACAAGTGGAGCCGGCACAAGCTCCGAAGAACATGAGTAGTAAAAATATAGTTGTAAAAAATGGGCCCCAAGCGACATAGTCATCTCCGGTGTATCCGGTTGACGTAACAATTGTTACAACCAAGAATAGCGATCTTCGAAAAGTATCTTCGAAGGATCCGTTTTGGTCGGTTATGTATAGTCCTGTAATGACTAATAAAGTGGCCCCTAATACAATTGCCGTGTACCATTTGGTTTCTTCATTGTGTAATAGTTTTTTGAAATCTCCGGTTACGGCTCTATACACCAAAGCAAAATTTATACCTGCGATAAATGTGAATATAGTCATGACATATTCTGTGTAAGAGGAGTTCCAAAAATTTATACCGGCTTGTTTGGTCGAAAATCCACCTGTTGCCATGACGCAAAATGCTTGACAGATAGCATCGAAAAGATTCATGGGACCCAACCACAATAGGAGACAGAGGATAATGGTGAGTATGATATATACACTCCATAATTTTTTTGCTGTTTCTCCGATTTTTGGTTTCAATTTTTCGGTTGTTATGCCGGTTACTTCGGAATTAAATAAAAGTAATCCACCCTGATGGTTGAGCATGGGCAGTATGGCGATTGTTAACAAGATGATACCCATTCCTCCGATAAAATGCATGAAACTGCGCCAAAAGAGAATACCATGTGGAAGAACGTCTACGTTTTCTATAATGGAAGCTCCTGTCGTTGTTAGACCGGATACCGTTTCGAAAATAGCATCTGTAATACTCAAATGATTGGGCATTAAGCAAAATGGGAGCATCCCGAAAGCCGAGAAGAAAAGCCATATAGAAGTTACCAGTAAATAACTTTCACGCTTTCCTACGTCGTTACGGGAATTTCTAAAAATGTAGAATAATATACCACCTACGATTGCAGTTATTGATGCCGATTTAATAAAGGCCGGCGCATCTCCTTCTCCATAAATAAGAGCTACGACAAACGGAACGAGCATGAATATAGATTCCATGCATAGTAATATTCCGATGAATTTCAGTATGACATGAAAGTTAATTTTGGGCATGATATTCCTAATTGAAAAGCTTCTCTATTTTATGTAATGCTGTGTCGAGACAGAAAATAACGACGTGATCATTCGGTTGTATCCATGTGTTTCCGGTTACGACCATGCCGTGTCCATTACGAACCAATCCACCGATTGTTAAATCGGACGGGAGTTTTAGGTCTTTTACTGCGGCTTTGGTAATTTTAGAATTTTCTTTTGCGACCAATTCTACGACTTCGGCATCGGATAATGCGAGGCATTTAGCATTTGAGGAGTCTTCGTCGAGCAACAATTGGAAGATACGGCTGGCTGCTAGTAATTTTTTATTGATGATATTTCCTATATTTAGCCGTTCGGCAGTAGAGATGAACTGGATATTTTCGACTTCTGCAATAGTCTTTTTTACCCCTAATTCTTTGGCGGTTAAACAAGCTAATATATTTGTTTCGGAACTATCGGTTAATGCTATAAATGCATCCATGTCACGGATTCCTTCTTCTTTCAAAAGATCCACATTGCGTCCGTCTCCTTGAATAATGATTATATCGTTCATGTATTCGGCTAATTTATAACTCTTTTGCTTGTCGCATTCGATGAGTTTTATTGCCATATTATCAGGCGCGTAACTCGATATGCGTATAGCGATACGGCTGCCTCCCATGATCATTATTTTGTGAATTTCTGCTTCTGTTTCACCTGAGAGTTTTTGAATTTCTTGTATATGATTAGGAGTCGTGGTAAAGTATGCGATGTCTCCTATTTTTATTTCGTCGTTTCCTCTTGGAATAATAGTTTCATGTATACGTTTGATGGCCGCGATGTGAAATTGGCTTTCGGCTGTTGTAAGTTCATAGAGTTTTTTATTCAGAATTTTAGCGTTGTCGTGTAATTTTACACTTAGTACGATTAATTCTCCATTACAAAGTTCAAACCAGTTGCGTGTCCATGTGTGTTTTAATGCAGTTATTACTTCTTCTGCGGCCAGTTTTTCGGGATATATCAGTTCATTTACTCCCAGATTTTCAAAGAAGGCTTTATTTTCAGGTAAAAGGTATTCGTAGTTGTCTACTCTTGCCAGAGTTTTTTTTGCGCCTAGTTTCGATGCCATTGTACATGCCATGATATTACGAGACTCGAAGGGCATGACAGCAATAAATAAATCGGCTTTATATACTTGGGCTTGTTTTAATGTTTGGAATGCAGTAGGGTTCCCGATGACAGTCATTAAATTATAATTGGCATCGAGTTCTCGTAGTTTCTCTTCATCATTGTCGATTAGAATAATATCCTGTTCTTCTCGGGATAACAGTTTTGCTAAATGTGTTCCAACCTCTCCGGCTCCAGCAATGATTATTTTCATAATTATTAGTTCTCTTTTATTTCTATGATTTACCAATTACCAATAATTACCGAGTAAATATTTTCTTCATCTATACCACATAGTTGGTGTAGTTCTTTAACTGTCCCCTGTGCTATGAATTTATCGGGGATTCCTATTCGTTTTATATGGGGTGTATATCCATTGTCGGACATGAATTCTAATACAGCACTTCCGAAGCCTCCTGTTATGCATCCATCTTCTACGGTTATGATTCGTTTGTATTTTTGGGCTACTTCGTGAAGAATTTCTTCGTCAATGGGTTTGACAAAAATCATATCGTAGAGAGCTGCTTTTACACCTGTCTTTCGGGCCCGCTCTACGGCTTGTCGTGCCGCGACACCCGCAGTCCCGATACTCAGTACGGCTATCTCATTTCCGTCATAGAGCTTGCGACCTTTCCCGATAGGAATTTCGTGCATAGGGCATTCCCAATCGACATGACTTCCGCAACCGCGAGGATAGCGAATGGCAAACGGCCCGCGGTCGGATAGTTGTGCTGTGTACATGAGATGTCGCAGATAATGTTCGTCCATAGGTGCAGCAATAGTCATATTGGGTATGCAACGCAAATAGCACATATCGAATGCACCGTGGTGGGTAACCCCGTCTTCTCCCACGAGTCCAGCGCGGTCGATACAAAATGTTACCGGTAAGTTTTGTATGGCGACATCGTGAATGACTTCGTCGAATCCTCTTTGGAGAAAAGTCGAATAGATACTGCAAAATGGTTGTAATCCTTCTTTGGCCAAACCAGCGGCAAAGGTGACGGCATGTTCTTCGGAGATACCGACATCAAAAGACCTTTCGGGAAATTTCTCCATCATGAAACAGGTAGAACTTCCCGTTGGCATTGCAGGTGTGATAACTGTTATTTTATCGTTTTTTTTAGCCAATTCGACAAGCGTGAGTCCGAATACATCTTGAAATTTGGGAGGTTTTTGCTCTTCTGTTGTGGTAATTCTATCGCCCGTTTCTGGATTAAAACAGCCCGGAGCGTGCCAAATAGTCGGTTCTTTTTCGGCCGGAGCATATCCTTTCCCTTTGATCGTACGTAGGTGAAGTATTTTCGGACCGGTCATATCTTTTATATCGTTGAGTTTATTGACGATATTAACCACATTGTGCCCGTCTATGGGACCGAAATATCGTATATTTAAACCTTCGAAAATGTTTTGTTGCTTGGTTAGCAAAGCTTTTAGGCTATTGTTGAAACGTAAAATGGCCCCCCTGTGTTCATCGTCTATCAGATTTAGCTTACGTAGGGTACGATAAGCATCGTATCTGAGTTTATTATAGCTTTTCGATGTAGTGATGTTTACTAGATATTCGTTTAGCCCTCCGACATTATGGTCGATTGCCATATCGTTGTCGTTCAGTATGATGAGCAAGTTATTGGGACTGATGGATGCGTTATTCAATCCTTCGAAAGCTAATCCTCCGGCAATGGAGGCATCTCCGATGACAGCAATGACTTTTCTTTCTTTTTGTTCGTGTTTCAGTTGTGTAGCAATGGCCATGCCTAATGCTGCTGATATAGAATTAGATGCATGCCCGGCAATGAAAGCGTCGTATTCGCTTTCGGCTGGGTTTGGAAATCCACTCAATCCGTTGAGTTTACGACAAGTATAAAACCTGTCTCGTCTTTCAGTTAAAATCTTATGCCCGTAGGCTTGATGTCCCACGTCCCAAACTATGCGGTCGTATGGAGTGTCGAATACATAGTGTAAGGCCACGGTCAATTCCACGGCCCCCATGCTAGACCCAAAATGTCCCGGATTATGGGCGAGAGTATTGATAATGAAATGCCTGATTTCGTCACACACTTGGGGTAGCTCGCTAACCTGTAATTTTCGTAAATCGGCGGGTGTGTTTATTTGTTTCAGTAGTTCTGTATTGTCGGGGTTCATTTTTAGTCTCTTTTACGTAAATACAATGGTACTATTTACCTTTACTCTCTTGCTTCCATCGTTTGTAGAGTGGAACGAATACAATGATTCCCGAAGCAATGATAGCGAACAGAGCTTGCCCGTCGATGCCTCTTCCCCTAATTAGAAGAACGCATAAGAATACCCATAATAAGGCTATGCACGAAATACGGAACGTATTATATTTTCTCATGTTAATCCATAGGTTTGTTAGTGCGCTTATATATACGCCTAAGTTAACCTACAAATATAAATATTCTTTTGCAATCCATGAAAATATTGTATCAATTTCATTTTATAAAGTTGGTAAGGCAGGGCGTGTGTGAAATGAAAAAGGCTTGTGTTAAGCAAGCCTTTTTCATGATTTTGAGCTATTCTATGTTTTTTCTCACTTGGGTGAGGTATTCTTTCATTTTTATGGAATCTTTACGCTCGATAATATCGAGGAGAGACGATAATTGTTTCTGTATTCCCCGCACTTGGTCGGGGGTATTGGGATTGAAAAGAATTTCGGTTAGCAGGTAGTCGTCCTCCGAAAGTAGCCCCCTTGCTATGTCCATATGTTTTTTGAATGTCGTGCCGGGAGCCTCTTGATGTTTCATAATCGAGGCGAATACCAACGTCGAAGTGAATGGAACCGAGAGCGAATAAGCTATGGTTTCGTCATGCTCTTTAAAACTGTATTCGAATATATTCAATCTCAGTCGCTGGTAAATATCCTTGAAAAAGATTTTGCCCATGTGGTCGCCTTCGGTAATGATAATTGTATTTTGTGTACTTAGGTCGCTCAAATTAGCGAACGTCGGTCCGAACATAGGGTGTGTCGATACGAATGGGTGTCGGGCTTGGGCATAAAATTCGGGTAATCCGGTCTTGACCGAAGCAATATCCGATAGGATTGTGTGAGCCGGTAAATAGGGAAGAACGGTTTGAAACGCTTCTATCGTATATTTTACGGTTGCCGCATTGATGACTAAGTCGGGCGTAAAATCTTGTATTTCTTCTGGCCGGGTCATTCGCAAAGTATTGAATGCGAATCTCAGTCGATGAGGGTCTATGTCGTATAGGGCGATTTCATGGTCGAAACTGAGTACATCGGCAAAGAAAGAGCCCATTTTTCCGGCTCCGAGAATTACTATTTTCATTGTTTTTATTTATTAATAATATCCATTTGTTGATGTACCGATTCTTCGTGAATGGCTTGCATCACTTCTTTCATGAATTCTCCGCTCATTCCCAACTCAACGGCTTGTGCCATGCGTTTTTGTAGGATTTCGTCATAGCGGTTAGTTTGCAGTACGGGCATACTGTGCTCTTTTTTATATTGCCCGATTTCTCTGGATATGCGCATGCGTTTGGCTAACAGTTCGAGCAGTTGATTGTCGAGGTTGTCTATTTGGTGACGTAGTTCCGATAGGTTTTCTGTCGTCTGTGTGGTCTCTCGTATTACCAACATGTTGAGTATATAGTCCAGAGCGTCGGGGGTCACTTGCTGATTTTTATCGCTCCATGCACAATCGGGGTCGCAATGGGATTCAACGATTAGTCCGTCGAATCCCAGATCCATCGCTTGTTGGCTCAATGGAGCTACAAGTTCGCGTTTACCGCCGATGTGGCTAGGGTCGCAAAAAATAGGAAGATTGGGGAGACGGCGACGTAGTTCGATGGGAATGTGCCATTGAGGCATATTGCGGTACAACTGTTTGTCGTAGCTGCTAAAACCCCGGTGTATGACTGCCAGTCGGTGGAGACCAGCGTTATAAATGCGTTCGACGGCTCCTATCCATAGTTCTAGGTCGGGATTTACCGGATTCTTGATGAGTACCGGAATGTCTACACCTTTCAGTGCGTTGGCTATTTCTTGAACCGCAAAGGGATTGGCGGTCGTGCGTGCTCCGATCCATAAAATGTCGATACCATGTTTTAATGCTTCGAATACGTGCCGTTCAGTGGCAACCTCTGTTGCCGTGTACATACCGGTTTTTTCTTTGACGTGTTTTAACCAAGCAAGGCCTTCTACGCCTATACCTTCGAATCCGCCCGGTTTGGTACGAGGCTTCCATATACCTGCACGAAATATTTTAATGCCGCGCTCGGCGAGGCTTTTCGCTGTGGTCATTACTTGCTCTTCGGTTTCGGCGCTACATGGGCCGGCTATGATAATAGGGCGTTTAGAGTCTATTCCGGGAAGTAAAATTGATTGTAAATCTTCCATAATGGTATTGTTATTTATTTGATTTGATTTTTTCTATACGGTGTAACGCTTCTTGCATCTTTTTTTCGGGGGCGCAAAGCGAAATGCGAATATATCTGTTTCCTCGACTTCCGAAAATGAATCCCGGGGTAATGAAGACGTGCGCGTTGTATAATATTTCGTCGGCTAACGATTCGGCATCTGTTGCACTATCGGGAATTTTTCCCCATACGAACAATCCTGCTTGTGACGGATCATAACTGCAACCGAGAGCTTTCATGATTTTTTCTGCGATATCACGTCGGTTACGGTACACTTCGTTTAATTGGTCATACCATTCTTGACCGCATGACAATGCTTTTGTCGCAGCCATTTGTAGCGGACGGAACATTCCTGAATCGATATTACTTTTCACTTTCAAAATCCATTCGATAAATTGAGGGTTGGAAGCAAGCATACCGATTCGCCAACCGGACATATTGTGAGATTTGCTTAAAGAATTCATTTCGATACAAATGTCCTTAGACCCGGGGACAGCTAGTATACTCATCGGATTGTCGTTGAGAATGAAACTGTACGGGTTGTCGTTCACGATGATTATGTTGTGACGCTTCCCGAAATCCACCAGCTTGGTAAACAATTCCATAGATGCTTTGGCTCCCGTAGGCATATTGGGATAGTTGACCCACATTAACTTTATACGATCGAGCGGTAACGATTCTAATTGCTTGAAGTCGGGTTGCCAATGGTTATTTTCGTCGAGGTCGTAGGTGAAAATTTCGGCTTCGGCCAGTCGGCTGACGGAACTGTATGTGGGGTATCCCGGATTGGGAACCAATACCCCGTCTCCGGCATTGAGAAATGCCAAACTGATGTGCAATATACCCTCTTTGGACCCTATAAGGGGTTGTATTTCTTTTTGAGGATCGAGTGTTACATTGTACCATCTGTTATACCAATCGGCGAAGGCTCGGCGTAGTTCGGGTAGGCCTATGTAAGGTTGGTATCCGTGAACATCAGATTTCCGGCTCTCCGTACACAGGGTTTCAATCGTTTCGGGGTGGGGCGGCCTGTCAGGCCCGCCTATGCCCAGATTGATAATATCCAAACCGCGGGCATTTAGTTCGGCTATTTCTTTCAACTTTTTTGAGAAGTAGTATTCGCTTATGTTATCTACCCGATTAGCGGGTCTGATATTAAAGGGGTTGATTGAATTCTGCATATTCTCCAAGTATTTTAAAGTCTTTTGTTAGAGGTCTTATTGCTTCGAGGGATTGTTTGTATCGAGTGAAATTATCAAATGTAAGGTCTATATAAAATCGGTATTCCCATTCTTTCCCGATAATGGGCATGGACTGTATTTTGGACAAATTGATGTCATAGAAAGAAAGTATGGTGAGTACTTTTGATAAACTGCCTTGTGTATGTGGCAAACTGAAAACAAGTGAAGCTTTGTTTATGCGTTTGCCTGCTATTAAAATTTCACGGTGAGAAGGATCGGCAAGAATTAGAAAACGAGTGAAATTTCGTTTATTGGTTTCGATACCTTCTGCCAAGATATTCATGTTATAGATTTCGGCAGCTAGTTTACCGCAAATGGCAGCATGGCCCGAAAGATGACGGTGTGAAATTTCTTGGGCACTACCGGCCGTATCGTCTTTTTCTACGACTTTCATTTTAGGGTGAGCTTGTAAAAAATCACCGCATTGCATTAATGCCATGGGGTGAGAGTTCACTTCGAGGATATCGTCCATAGTTTCTCCCGGTAGTGCGGCCAGTACGTGAGAAATACGTAATTTATATTCTCCTATGATACTTAATTCACTTTTTCGTAATAGTTCGTGATTCTGTAAAATGCTGCCTGCAATGGTGTTTTCAATGGCAATGATACCCAATAAAGAACGGTCGTTATTCATGCGGTTGAACATTTCGGGAAATGTCGAGCAGGGAACCGTTTCTATTTCTTCTTCCCCGAAATAAGATCGGGCGGCGGCCTCGTGGTAGCAACCGGCTATGCCTTGTATGGTGACTTTTTTATTCATAAGCAAGATAAATAAAAAATCCCGTTCGTATTGAACGGGATTTTATCATAAGTTTCTTAACTGTTTTCTATTTCTTTTTTTTGCATAAAACCCCGTTTCTATTTTTCTCCAAAATAAAAATAAAAGTAAAAGTAATATGCAAAATCAAAATTCTTCATTGCCTGTCAAATATGAGTTTGATGTTGCAAATGTAATGAAATCATTTTTGAATCCAAACAAATAGTTATATATTTTTGAATAAAACGAGATTTTTTTTATCGCATCGTTTTGTATATGGTATTTGAAACTTGCTTTGTATGTGACGAATAGGAGAAAATTTTGCATAACGGCGATGTCTACGGATTTTTTCGCTATCTTTGTCGTGAATGTAAAGGTAAGTTGAGCCGGGCATGACTAAATAAATTGGTTTCCATCTTCGGTTATACTATCTTTGAAGTACAAATAATTATGTATTTATGGAAACTTCGGAATTAACACTTTTTTCTGCAATGTGTGAGTCTTTTTGTACGGCAGTGGAGAAGGCTCGTGCAGAGGCGATGTCCTTGACCGATATGTATGTGCAGGTGAAATACGATGAACAGTTGTTTTCGGTATTTGATGATACTGAAAGTATATTGGTGCAATCGGTAATTGATGGATTGGACGAGTGGCGAGATTCCAGTGGAGAACGTTCGGATGCTGCGATAATTGCTTTTCTGAGGAAGGTGTTGAGTCATGAAGATGTGAATCATGCTTTACATTCGCTGGATATTATACCCCCTTTTTCTGTCGTGTTGGTAGATAATGAGATGGAGCCCGTTGCCGATTTGGTTACATTGGACGATGAGAATATCTATTTGCACGATGATTTTTGGGAAAAAATGGATAAAGAGCTTGACGATTTTTTTGAACAATTGATGTCCGATACGAAATAAGGTGGGGTATTGGGGTTCAAAGGAGGCTGCTCTTGCGGAGTGGAAAGTCTTTTCACGATATAGGTAGAAAGAAAAAAATTAATAATAATTTGATTATCGAAAGATAAGCACTAATTTTGCGCTCTCAAATTTGCACGCTTTTTGTGGAAAGTTGAGAATAAATTTGTGAGTCTAATTTAATAAAATCATAAGAATGAACGTTTCGCATCAAAACACTGACAACCTGAATGCCGTGATTTCGATTGAAATTTCAAAGGCTGACTATCAGGAAAAAGTAGACAAATCTCTTCGTGCTTATGGGCAAAAAGCGAATATTCCCGGATTCAGAAAAGGGAAAGTTCCTTTTAGTATGCTCATGAAGATGTTTGGAAAATCGGTTCGAGTTGAAGAAATTAATCGTTTGGTTTCCGAGTCTCTGTACAATTATATTCGTGATAATAAGCTCAATATCTTGGGCGAGCCGATGACCGCAGAAGATATGACTGTCGATTTGGATACACAAGACGATTTCACGTTCCGTTTTGATGTGGCATTAGCCCCCGAATTGAATGTAAAGGTCGATAAAAAAATAAAAGTACCTTACTATACGATTACTGTCGATGATGACATGGTAAAACGTCAGAATGAATCCTTTTTGTCACGTTTCGGTAAACAGATTTCGGTAGATGAGTCTACCAATGAAAGAGACCTTATCAAAGGTTCGATGGTAGAAATGGTAAAAAAAGGGACTCCGGTAGAAGGGGGAATTACGGTCGAAAGTACCATCGTTTCTCCTGCATATTTCAAGAATGACAAGGAAAAAGCTAAATTTGCCGGTGTGAAGAAAGGTGACAAAGTGATGTTCAATCCTTCGAAAAGTTGTGATGCTTCGGTCGCAGAACTGGCCTCTATGTTGAATATCGATAAGGAAAAAGCTGCCAATGTGACATCGAATTTCGAGATGACAGTGACAGATATCACACATTTGCAACCTGCCGAATTGAATCAAGAATTATTTGACAATGTATTCGGTAAAGATGTTGTAAAAACAGAAGAGGAATATTTTGCTAAACTTCGTGAAATGATAGCACATCAATTGGTTCCTGAAAGCGATTATAAATTTTCGATTGATGCACGTGCTGCGATAGAAAAGGCCGTAGGTGAATTTGATTTGCCCGATGCATTTTTGAAACGTTGGTTGTTGGCTACTGATAAAAATCGTAAAGCTGAAAATATCGATGAGGATTTTGCGAAGATGGTTCCCGATTTGAAATGGCAGTTGATTAAAGAACAAATCGTAAAACAATTCGATATTCATGTCGATGATGCCGATTTGTTGGCTTTGGCAAAACGGGTAGCGGCAAGTCAGTTCGCACAATATGGTATGACAGGTGTTCCCGATGATGTTCTCGAACGTTATGCTAAGGAAATGTTATCGAGCAAAGAGTCTCGTTCGCGTCTTATTGACCAAGCTACGGAGCAGAAGATTCAAACTGCCATTAAGGAGTCTGTAACGCTTACGGCCAAAGAAGTGACGATGGATAAATTCCAGAAAATGTTTGAAGTTGCCGAGTAATAAAATCGATATAATTATCGATAGCCCCGAGACGTAATGGCTTCGGGGCTTTTCATTGTTTGAAATCTTCCAATATAGTTAATTGATGCTTGTAGTTCGGTTGATGTATTATTTTTTGTGAAGATATTGGCAAAAAAGACCGGGCTGCAGAATTTTATTTGGGGTATAATTGTTTTTATTTATATCTTTGACTAAAAATAGGGATTAAAAAAACAATCTAAAAACGATATAATTATGACTAATGATTTTAGAAAATATGCGGTAAAACATTTGGGTATGAATGGACTTGCCCTTGATCAATATGCGCAGTTTACCAGTAGCTATCTTTCCCCTTCTATTATGGAGGAGCGCCAACTGAATGTAACCCAGATGGACGTGTTTTCGCGTTTAATGATGGACCGTATAATCTTTTTGGGAACTCCTATCGATGATTATACATCGAATGTTATAGAAGCACAGTTGCTTTATCTCGATTCTGCCGACCCGGGTAAAGATATATCTATTTATTTCAATACTCCCGGAGGGTCGGTATATGCCGGGTTGGGTATCTACGATACCATGCAGTTCATAAGCAGTGATATTTCTACGATCTGTACAGGTATGGCCGCCTCGATGGGCGCTGTATTGTTGGTTGCAGGGACAAAGGGAAAACGTTTTGCTTTGAAACATTCCCGGGTTATGATACATCAACCGATGGGAGGCGCACAAGGTCAGGCTTCGGATATAGAGATTACGGCAAGGGAGATACAGAAACTTAAAAAAGAACTCTATACCATTATAGCCGATCATTCGGGAAACTCGTATGAGCGTGTGGAGAAAGATTCCGATCGTGATTATTGGATGACTGCTCTTGAAGCCAAAGAATACGGTATGATTGACGACGTATTGGTAAAATCTATGAAATAATATTCTAGGAATGGCTAAGGGCGAAAAGTGTAGTTTTTGCGGAAGAGGAGAAAATGAGGTAAGATTATTAATGCCGGGGCGGGACGGTTGCATTTGCGACGAGTGTGCCGAGCAAGCCTATCTCCTTTCCGAAGAATATTTGCATAAAAAGAAAAAAGCGAGTTCCAAATGGACCGTATCCCGAGAGGATTTACCTAAACCGGAAGAGATAAAAACATTTCTCGATCAGTATGTTATCGGGCAGGACGATGCCAAGCGTTATTTGTCGGTTTCGGTCTATAACCATTATAAACGTGTTTTGCAGGTAGCCGATAATGATGATGTTGAGATTGAGAAATCGAATATTATTATGGTTGGCCCTACTGGAACCGGAAAGACCTTATTGGCGAAGACGATTGCTCGTTTATTGAAAGTTCCGTTTACGATTGTCGATGCTACTGTCTTGACCGAGGCCGGTTATGTGGGTGAGGATATCGAAAGCATTTTGACCCGTTTGCTGCAAGTTGCCGATTATGATGTCGAGGCGGCTGAGCGAGGTATTGTGTTTATCGACGAGATCGACAAAATTGCTCGTAAAAGCGATAATCCTTCGATTACCCGTGATGTCAGCGGTGAGGGCGTACAGCAAGGTTTGTTGAAATTATTGGAGGGTTCTATCGTAAATGTTCCGCCGCAAGGCGGGCGTAAACACCCCGAGCAGAAAATGATACCAGTGAATACAAAGAATATTTTGTATATTTGTGGCGGGGCTTTTGACGGAATAGAACGTAAAATCGCCATGAGGTTGAACACCCATGTCGTAGGTTATAATGGAGGTGGTAGCAATGGTCGTATAGATAGGGAAAATCTGTTACAGTATATTGCGCCCCAAGATTTGAAATCGTTTGGTCTTATTCCTGAAATTATAGGACGATTGCCCATTTTAACCTATTTGCAACCTTTGGACAAGGCCGCGCTACGGAGAATTCTGGTAGAGCCTAAGAATTCGATTATCAAACAATATATCAAACTTTTCGAAATGGACGGAGTGAGACTTTCGTTTGATGAGGACATGCTTGATTATGTTGTCGAAAAGGCCGTAGAGTTCAAGTTGGGAGCCCGAGGATTGCGCTCTATTGTCGAAACGATTATGATGGATGCTATGTATGAAACGCCTTCTTCGACAAAAAAGAAATTGCATATAACACGTAGCTATGCAGAAAAGAAGTTAGAAAAAGCAAAACTATTGGCAGTATAAGAAAAAACAGCAAGAAAAAATTTGGTAATTAAGAGAAGTTGTTTATAAATTTGTTTGACCGATAAAGGTCGGCGAATATACATAACGAGAAAGAGAGTAACCGTATGGCAAAAGAAGTAAATTTGACTGAGGAACTGAAAAGGAATTTCGGATTCGATACATTTAAGGGAAATCAGGAAGCGATTATCAGAAATTTGCTTGCCGGGAATGATACATTTGTATTGATGCCTACCGGAGGAGGGAAGTCGCTTTGTTATCAATTGCCGTCGTTGATTCTTGACGGTACTGCGATAGTTATTTCGCCTTTGATTGCATTGATGAAGAATCAGGTCGATGCTATGCGGAATTTCAGTGCCGAAGATGGTGTCGCTCATTTCATAAACTCCTCTTTGAACAAAACTGCGATAGACCAAGTGAAAACCGATATTTTATCGGGGAAAACCAAATTGTTATATGTTGCTCCTGAATCCTTGACGAAGGAAGAAAACATTGATTTTCTTAAACAGGTGAATGTGTCGTTTTATGCGGTAGATGAAGCCCATTGTATTTCGGAATGGGGACATGATTTCCGTCCTGAATATCGACGTATCCGACCTATTATTAATGAGATTGGCGTACGTCCTGTAATAGCTCTTACCGCGACTGCGACTCCGAAAGTCCAGCATGATATACAGAAAAATCTGGGCATGTTGGAAGCTACTGTATTTAAGTCGTCGTTTAATCGTCCTAATCTTTATTATGAGGTTCGCCCGAAAACAGCGAATATCGATAAAGACATTATTAAATATATAAAATCGCAGGAGGGTAAATCGGGTATAATCTATTGTTTGAGTCGAAAGAAAGTAGAAGAATTGGCAGAATTGTTACAGGTAAACGGAATTCGTGCGTTGCCATATCATGCCGGAATGGACTCTGCGACTAGGACTCAGAATCAAGATGCATTCTTGTTGGAGAAAATAGATGTTATCGTTGCCACGATAGCCTTTGGTATGGGGATTGATAAGCCCGATGTCAGGTATGTCATACATTACGATATACCCAAAAGTCTGGAAGGCTATTATCAAGAGACGGGACGAGCCGGTCGAGATGGAGGAGAAGGTCAGTGTATAACTTTTTATATCAATAAAGATTTACAGAAACTCGAAAAATTCATGCAGGGAAAACCCATTGCCGAGCAAGAGATTGGTAAACAGCTTTTGTTAGAAACTGCTGCTTATGCCGAATCTTCTCTTTGTCGTCGCAAGATTTTACTGCATTATTTTGGAGAAGAGTATGAGGAAGATAATTGTGGAAATTGTGATAATTGCCTAAATCCTAAAAAGCAAGTGGAAGCAAAAGATCAACTTTGTGCGGTTCTTGAAACTATTATTGCACTGAAAGAAAAATTTAAAGCCGAATATGTGATAGATGTCTTGTTAGGTAAAGAAACGAGCCAAATACTTTCGTATCAACATGAAGATTTAGAGGTGTTTGGAAGCGGACAGGGTGAAGATGAGCGCACGTGGAACGCCGTCATTCGACAAGCATTGATAGCCGGCTACATAGGTAAAGATATTGAGAATTATGGACTATTGAAGGTAACGAAGGCTGGGCATGCGTTTTTGAAGAATCCGGTTTCGTTTAAGATTGTCAAAGATGTCGATTTTGACGAGGTGGAGGAAGAAGTGCCCATGAAAGGTGGAGCTTCTTGTGCGGTCGATCCCGAGTTATATTCTATTTTGAAAGATTTGCGAAAGAAAATCGCTAAACGATTGGAACTTCCTCCGTATGTGATTTTTCAAGACCCTTCATTAGAAGCTATGGCGACAACCTATCCGATTACAATTGAGGAGTTACAAAATATTCCGGGGGTAGGAGCAGGTAAAGCGAAACGTTACGGAGAAGAATTCGTTAAAGTCATCAAAGCTCATGTGGAAGAAAATGAAATTGAGCGTCCCGAAGATTTAAGGGTGCGTACGGTTGCCAATAAGTCGAAATTGAAAGTATCCATTATTCAGGCCATCGACAGGAAAATTGCACTTGATGAATTGGCCGAGTCGAAGGGCCTTGAATTTGGAGAGTTGCTCGACGAGATAGAGGCGATTGTTTATTCGGGAACGAAAATCAATATCGACTATTTCCTGCACGAGATTATGGACGACGAGCATATCGACGATATTTTTGACTACTTCAAGGAGAGTGAAAGCGATAGTCTCGAAGATGCCATTGAGGAGTTTGGTATGGAGTATAGCGAAGAAGAAATTCGTTTGATACGTATCAAGTTCCTTTCAGAGATGGGAAATTAAAAGCCGAGAAATAATAGTGAAAAAGCGACATTCCGATAATCGGTTGTCGCTTTTTTATTTTAGCTTTTGGGGTGATAAATAATTTAAAAATCTTCATGTATAGATAATAGCTTGCCGAAAAATAATTATCTTTGCATGCAATAAAATTCTAATGAACCCCATTATGTCATTTGTTGCAGAAAAAGTGGTGATGGACGGATTAACTTTTGACGATGTTTTGTTAATCCCCGCTTACTCCGAAGTCCTTCCTCGTAATGTCGAGTTGTCGACGCAGTTTTCACGCAATATCCGATTAAATATTCCATTAGTTTCGGCAGCCATGGATACGGTAACCGAGGCGCAATTGGCTATTGCTATCGCTCGTGAAGGAGGAATTGGAGTCATTCATAAAAATATGAGTATCGAGGCTCAGGCCCGTCAAGTTCATGCTGTTAAACGAGCTGAGAATGGAATGATTTATGACCCTGTGACAATCAAGTGTGGGTCGACGGTGCGCGAAGCGTTGTCTATGATGAGTGAATACCATATAGGAGGGATTCCCGTAGTGGACGATAAAAATCTTTTGGTGGGTATTGTAACGAATCGGGACTTGCGTTTTGAACGCGATTTGGAAAGATTGGTAGACGAGGTAATGACCAAAGACAATTTAGTGACGACTTCACAATCCACCGATTTGCAACAGGCTGCGGATATTCTTCAAAGGCACAAGATAGAGAAGCTCCCGGTTGTCGATAAAGACGGCCATTTGGTAGGGTTGGTTACTTATAAGGATATAACGAAAGCCAAAGATAAACCGTTTGCTTGTAAAGATAAATTAGGTCGGCTGCGTGTGGCTGCGGGGGTCGGTGTTACAGCCGATTCGATGACTCGTGTGGATGCGTTGGTAGAAGCCGGAGTCGATGCTATCGTTATAGATACGGCGCATGGACATTCTAAGGGCGTAATCGGTGTATTGAAAGATATAAAAGCAAAATATCCAGATATCGATGTCGTTGTGGGAAATATTGCGACGGGTGAAGCCGCTAAATTTTTGGTGGAAGCCGGAGCCGACGGAGTGAAAGTAGGTATAGGTCCCGGTTCCATTTGTACGACCCGGGTGATTGCCGGTGTCGGGGTTCCTCAATTATCTGCCGTTTATGACGTGGCGAAAGCATTGAAAGGAACAGGCGTGCCATTGATTGCCGATGGTGGAATTCGTTATTCGGGTGATATTGTAAAAGCATTGGCTGCTGGGGCTTACTCAGTTATGTTGGGTGGTATGCTGGCTGGCGTTGAAGAATCGCCGGGAGAAACGATCATATTCAATGGACGTAAGTATAAGTCATATCGGGGTATGGGATCTCTCGAAGCGATGGAGAAAGGTTCGAAAGACCGTTATTTCCAAGCTAATGAGACTGATACTAAAAAATTGGTTCCCGAGGGAATTGCGGCTCGTGTTCCCTTTAAAGGATCTTTATATGAAGTAGTTTATCAGATGGTCGGCGGTTTGCGTGCCGGAATGGGATATTGTGGAGCTAAGGATATAGAGGCTTTACATGATGCTAAGTTTACTCGTATTACCAATGCTGGTGTAGCCGAAAGTCACCCTCATGATGTGTCGATAACCAGCGAGGCTCCGAATTATAGTAGAGGATAACTTTTCCGATAAGGAAGGTGGATTTTTATTTTTGGGAAGAATACACTATTTTAGTGATTACGATATAATTTTCTTATATTTGAAGCGTTAAAATAGTGCATTATTTTTGTTGATAACTCGGGACTATCAAGTCTCAATAAAATGTAGTGCATAACACAATGAAAAACAAATGGCTCTTAGCGGCTTTGCTTGCCGGAAATTCTTGGTTTGGAGGGTGGGCTACCGATGTCGACCCTGTTATTATGAGAGTGAATAATAAAGATATTCACAAATCGGAATTTGAGTATATCTATAATAAGAACAGCCAGCAACAAATCGATCATAAATCTCTCGATGAATACGTTACACTATTTAAGAACTACAAGTTGAAAGTTGCCGAGGCCGAAGCTATGGGGATTGATACGACTTCGGCATTTAAAAATGAATTGGCGGGGTATAGAGAAGAGTTGGCTAAACCCTATTTGATCGATGCTTCTGTTGATGACCGTTTGGCACATGAGGCTTATGACCGAATGAAAGAAGATGTGGAGGTAAGCCATATTCTCATAGGATTGAATGCTCGGACTCCTGAGGAACGAGCCGAGGCAAAGAAAAAAGCCGAATCGGTATTGGCTGAAATCAAGGCGGGTGAAGACTTTGGAATGTTGGCAGAGAAATTCAGTGAAGACGGATCGAGGCAGAATAAGGGATATTTGGGATTTATTAGAGGCGGACGTACGGTTTATCCTTTTGAAAAGGCTGCTTTCGCATTACAAGCGGGAGAAGTTTCCGATATAGTGGAAACCCAGTTCGGATATCACATTATAAAAGTACATAGTCGTCGTCCCAATCCGGGAGAGTTTCTATTTTCCCATATCATGATATTGGTGCCTCGTGGTGCTTCTGATGAAGTAAAAGCGCAGAAAGAATCCGAGATACGAGCCATTTATGAAGAATTGAAGTCGGGAGCCGATTTTGCTACGATGGCAAAGGAGCGGTCGGAGGATAAGGCTTCTGCCGTACGAGGTGGAGAATTACCGTGGGTGAGTAGTGGACAATTCGTAAAAGAGTTCGAGGATGCTGCATTTGCTCTTAAAAATAAAGGAGATATTACAGAGCCTGTATTATCTCCCTATGGTTGGCATATCATTAAGTTAATGGACCGGCGGGATATTAAGCCATTTGAACAAATGCGCTCGGAGATTACGCGAATGATGGCACGAGACGAAAGAGGTAGCATGGCTCGTAATGCGATGGTGGCTAAATTGAAAAATGATTATGGCTTTTCTTTGGAAGAATCGCAGCAGGCGAAGTTGATGAAATTGGCTGGCGATTTAGGTAAAGTCGATTCTTCTTATATAGCGGCTATTCATAATGACCAAAGTGTTTTATTCTCATTTGAGAACCATTCATATACAGTGGCCGATTTTGCCTCGTTTTTGTCCAAAGGCCGTGATGTGACGGTCAATGCACCCGATTATGTTTCGACTATGATTGGTTATATGGCCGATATGGAAATATTAGATTTCGAGAAGGCTCATTTGGAAGATAAGTATCCCGATTTTCGCAATTTGATGAATGAATATCGAGACGGCATGTTGCTGTTTGAAATTAGCAATAGGGAAGTTTGGGAAAAAGCATCGAAAGATACCGAGGGCTTGCAGAAGTTTTTCAAGAAAAATAGGAAAAAATACAAATGGGATAAACCTCATTATAAAGGATTTTTGATTCAATGCTGTGATGCGGCTACCGCCGATGGCATAAAGAACCGGATTAAAGAACTCGATGACGATTCTGTAATCGTCGTGTTGAATCGAGAGTTCAATACCGACTCTTTAACAAGAGTAAAAGTGGAACGAGGTTTGTTTGTTGAGGGAGATAATGAAAAAATTGACGAATTGGTATTTAAGGGAGCTCCGGTGAAAGCCGATGAGAAGTTGCCGATAGCTTTTGTGTTTGGTAAACTATTGAAGAAGATGCCGGAAGCGTATACCGATGTGAGAGGACAAGTAACGGCCGATTACCAAACTTACCTTGAAAAAGTTTGGGTGAAGAAACTCAATAAAAAATATCCGGTAGAAATCTATGAAGATGTCCTAAAAACAGTTAATAGGCCGTAGTTGCCATTATTTAGTCGTAATTTAGCGGATATTTATGTAGGTAATATAGATGTATAAAGTCTCGATAATAGTATTATGCGCAGCATTTTCGGCATGCCTTTTTTCGGCATGCCGAAGTGGGTTACAGAGCGATGAAAATTCATTGGTACAAGTGGGCGATGAAATACTATCGCGTCAAGAGCTTGCCGATGCCATGCCAGAGGGACTCTCTCGCGCTGATAGTACCGATTTTGCCGACAAGTATATCCGTCGATGGATTTGTGATGTATTACTATATCGAATGGCACAAAAGAATATTCCCGATATAGAACGTATTGATGCATTGGTTGAGAAATACCGACGAGATTTAGTCATATTCGAATATCGTAAGAGATTGGTTAATGAACGGGTGACGAAGTCTTTTGATGAACAAGAAATGCTGGATTATTATGAGCGAAACTCAGAAATGTTTCGTTTGCATGAAGCCATCTTGAAAGGGTTGTTTCTTAAAGTACCGGAGAATACGCCCAATCTTGGACAGTTGAAAAAATGGTATTGTTCTACAAATCCCGATGGAGTAGAAAAGATCGAGAAATATGCTTTGAAAAATGCGGTGATCTATGACTACTTTTATGACAAGTGGATACCGTTTGAAGAAATCGTCAATAATATTCCATACGAGTTTGGAGATGCTGAATCCTTTTTAAAGACACATCATAAGTTGGAATTTAATAAAAACGGATATTGGTATTTACTGAATATTACAGAATATCGTTTGCCGGGAGAAGAAATGCCTTATGATTTTGCTCGGGCTCAAATTCAGGAAATTTTGACAAATAGCAATCGGTTGAACTTTGATCGGGAGTTGGAAGAAAATCTGTATCGGGATGCCGAGAAGTCGGGTGATATAAAGTGGTTGTATAAAGGTGAGAAATCTATTGAAAAAGAGAGTATAAAATAATTGAATTATGCGTAAAGTTACTGATTGGCTTTTATTTTTCTTTATGGCGGTGTCTTTGCCGGCTTTTTCCGATGACAATGTTATCGATGAGGTTGTATGGATAATAGGAGATGAAGCTATTTATAAGTCTGAGGTTGAAGAGCAATATCGACAAATGCAATACGACGGACAACGTATCGATGGCGATCCTTATTGTGTAATACCCGAGCAGCTTGCCGTGCAGAAACTTTTTCTGCATCAGGCGAAACTGGATACGATTACTGTTCCTGATGCTACTGTTTTTCAACAAGTAGAGGCTCGTATCAATTATCTGATCGCTAATATCGGGTCGAAGGAAAAAATGGAAGAATATTTTAAAAAGCCGGTAACCGAAATTCGTGAGGAGTTGGCGAATGTTATTCGTGATCAGGGAACCGTACAGGAAGTACAACGAAATTTGGTAAAAGATGTAAAAACCACACCGGCCGAGGTGCGTAAGTTTTATAATCAATTGCCGGCCGACAGTATTCCTTATATTCCCATGCAGGTAGAAGTTCAAATTATTACTTTGAATCCTAAGGTTCCGCAGCAGGAAATAGATAATGTGAAAGCTCGATTGCGTGATTTCAGCGAACAAGTAAATAAAGGCGAGCGAGATTTCTCTACTCTTGCGGTTCTTTATTCCGAAGATCGGGGATCTGCCATGATGGGAGGAGAAATGGGCTTCGTGAGCAAAAGCAATTTGGTGCCGGAGTTTGCCAATGTCGCGTTTAACTTGAATGACCCGAAGAAGGTTTCTAAAATTGTGGAGACCGAATATGGTTACCATATTATACAGTTGATAGAGAAGAGAGGCGACCGTATAAATGTTCGGCATATACTACTTCGTCCGCACGTTTCCGAGAAAGATATATCCGATGCTTTGGTTCGTCTCGATTCGTTGAGGGTAGATTTGATAGATAAGAAAATATCGTTCGATGAAATAACCCAATATGTTTCGCAAGACAAGGATACTCGCAATAACAAGGGACTTATGGTAAACCCTCAAACCGGAAATTCTAAGTTCGAGATGGGACAATTGCCCCAAGATGTGGCTAAGGTGGTTGCCGATTTGAAGGTGGGCGAAATTTCGAAACCGTTTGTCATGACCGACGAACGTAAAAATAAAGAGGTGGTTGCAATCGTAAAGCTGAAAAACAGAATAGATGGACATAAAGCCAATATGTCTGATGATTATCAAACCTTAAAAGCCATTGTAGAGGAAAAGAAGAAGACCGATATATTGAATGAGTGGTTGGCTAAGAAGCAGAGCGAGACATATATCCGCATAAAAGAAGGTTGGCGAAACTGCGAATTTAAGTATGACGGTTGGATAAAGAAATAAGATCGACGCCAATGGGGCATCAAAAAAGAATAAGAGATGAAAAGAGAAGGCATAAAATACTGGTTGGTATTTTATGCCTGCTTACTCTTGGTATGTGGGCGGCATCGGGCACTCCCGAAAAAAAACTTCCTAAACAGGACGATCCCGATAAAGTGTACTTGGTGAATAGTGACGAACTTACTTTCGATAAGGAGCAGAGTGCCGATTATCGAGTATTGAGGGGAAATGTTGTCTTTCGGAAAGATAGTATGTATATGTACTGCGACAGTGCATATTTTTATGAAAAAGACAACTCACTCGATGCATTTAGTAATGTTCGCATGGAGCAGGGCGATACTCTGTTTATTTATGGAGATGTGTTATATTATCGTGGAGATGAGCAGATAGCTCGACTGCGGAATAATGTGCGCATGGAAAACAGAGATGTAACTTTGTTTACCGATAGTCTGAATTATGAGATGATTCCGAATATCGGCTATTATTTCGATGGGGGTAAATTGGTCGATTCTCAGAATGAATTGACTTCTGTATATGGTCAATATTCCCCCGATACCAAACAGTCGGTTTTCAATTTCGATGTGCAGTTGGTGAATGAAAAATATACATTATATTCCGATACGCTCGAATATAATACGCAGACTAAGATTGCCGATATTGTGGGGCCTTCGACTATTGTGTCGGATAGTAATATCATTTATTCGTCGGCGGGTTGGTATAATACCGAAACTGATAAATCGATGCTTTTGGATCGTTCTTTGGTTACGTCGAAAGGACAGAGCCTTACGGGAGATACGATTTTTTACGATAGGAGATCGGGATTCGGCGAAGTGTTCGGTAATATGGTGCTCAACGACTCCATTCGTTCGGTGATTATGGAAGGACAATATGGTTTTTACAATGAAAGAACCGAGTATTCGTTTGCGACAGATTCGGCACGCTTGTTGGAGTTTTCGCGAGGCGATACGTTGTATTTGCATGCCGATACTCTTAAATCTCACTTGGTATTGCCCGATTCCACCCGTCTTTTGCAGGCCTATCATGGTGTGAGATTTTTTAGGATAGATGCGCAGGGAGTTTGTGATTCTATGGAGTTTACGTCGGTAGATTCGCTTCTTCACATGTATAAACTCCCTATCATTTGGAATGAAAATTATCAGATAACCGGAGATACGATTCGTATACACATGAATGACAGTACGGTCGATTGGGCCTTGATTCCCGGGTCTGCTTTTGCTGCACAGCATAAAGATTCTGTTTTTTATGATCAGGTTTCCGGTAAGGAGTTGAAAGCATGGTTTGAGCAAGGGCAGTTACGTCAAATAGATGTAAACGGCAATGCTCAAACGATTTTCTATCCTCAGGAACGGGATTCGACATTGACAGGGCTGAATAAAGCCGAGAGCGGATTTTTGAGAATGTACTTGAAAAATCAGCAGATGGAGAAGATAATTATTTGGCCTCAACCGCAGGGAAGCATGACGCCGTTGGACTTGATAAAGCCCGAGCAGCTATATTTACCGGCCTATAAATGGTATAGTGATTTGAGGCCGGTAAGCCCCGAAGACATATTTCGAAAACCAGAAGTGAAAATAGAAGTTGTTGAAGAGAAAAAACATCGCTTCAATCATTAAGATTTGGTCGAATTATGAGTGATATCATACATTTATTGCCCGATTCCGTGGCCAATCAAATTGCAGCTGGAGAAGTGATACAACGTCCGGCCTCGGTAATTAAAGAATTGGTGGAGAATGCTGTCGATGCGGGAGCTACGTCTATTCAGATTATTTTGAAAGATGCAGGACGTACTCTTATTCAGGTGATAGACGATGGCAAAGGAATGTCTCCGACCGATGCCCGGTTAGCCTTCGAACGTCATTCGACTTCTAAAATTCGTTCGGCCGACGATTTGTTCTCGCTACGTACGATGGGGTTTCGAGGAGAAGCGTTGGCTTCTATCGCCGCTATTTCGCAGGTAGAGCTTCGTACGCGCAGAGTCGACGATGAGGTAGGCACTTGTATACGTATGTCGGCTTCCCAATGTGAAGGGCAGGAGGCGATTTCTACTCCTGTGGGGAGTAATTTTGCGGTAAAAAATATCTTTTTTAATGTCCCTGCACGACGTAAGTTCCTTAAGTCCAATCAGGTGGAGTTGAGTAATATACTCAATGAGTTTGAGCGTATGGCATTGATTAATACCCAGATTAGTTTTATTCTCGTCCATAATGACTCGGAACTGTATAATTTGCCGGCGACCAATTTGAGGCAGCGTATTGTGGCTCTCTTTGGTAAGAGTCTTAATCAGCAGTTACTTTCTTTGGGAACGGAAACGTCTTTGGTGAAGATTTCGGGTTATGTGGGGCGTCCCGAAGCTGCTCGCAAAAGAGGAGCACTACAATATTTTTTTGTAAATGGCCGGTATATGCGCCACCCATATTTTCATAAAGCGGTGACGATTTGTTACGAACATTTGATACCGGTAGGTGAAATGCCCAATTATTTTATCAATCTTACGGTCGATCCCGAGACGATTGATGTGAATATCCACCCGACTAAGACCGAAATAAAATTTGAGAACGAGCAGCCCATCTGGCAAATTCTTTCTGCGTCTGTAAAGGAAGCATTGGGAAAATTCAGTACGGCTCCCTCTATCGATTTCGATATGGAAGATGCACCGGAAATTCCAACATCGAAGCCGGGTACACATGTTCTTCCCCCTACGGTTCATGTGGATACGACGTATAATCCTTTTCGAGCAGGAGGTGGCGGTTCTTCTGTGAAGAGACCGAACTATGATTGGCAGCAGCTTTATAGCAGCTTTAACAATACAAAAGAAGGTTCGACCGTTCAGCCCGATTCAGACAACGATTTTCCGTCTAAATTGGATTTCTCTGATGGATATGTTTCCAATTTTTCTAGTGAAGGGGAACAATCGGTTTTTCCTGAGTTTGAGTCGAAACTGAATCAAAGCGGTAGGACTGTGTTGCAGTTGAAAGGGAAATACATTATGACTCCTTCGGCTGAGGGGTTAATGGTGATAGATCAACATCGGGCTCATGGCATAATTTTGTTTGAGCGTTTTGTGGCGGGAATATCCTCTCGCGAAATGGCTTCGCAACGTGTTTTGTTCCCCGAAATCATGCAATTGACAGTCTCTCAATCAGAAATTTTACATGGAATCTGGGAAGAATTGATAGCACTTGGATTCGATTTAGCCGATATGGGGCAGAATAGTTATTCTATCAATGCGATACCGGCCGGTATAGAAGGGATAGATGTACGAGACCTTATTGGGCAAATGCTTGTAACTGCTTCGGAGAAAGAACATGATGCAAAGGCCTCGTTGCAAAAGCGTATGGCTTGGACTTTGGCCGAGACTGCTGCTGTACCGGTGGGACAGTCTCTTTCTCAGGAAGAAATGTCGTCTATGGTCGATGATTTGTTATCTTTGAAAACACCGGCTTATACGCCCGAAGGCAAATCAGTTTTTATTATCATCTCGTATGACGAGTTGCAGAAACGGTTTAATTGATTGAGTTATGTTGATTTTGTTGTCTCCGGCAAAAACGATGGTAGGGAGTAGTAGAACTACTGTCCCTTTTGTTACCGTTCCGTTATATAAAAGTGAGGCCGAGCATATAGCGATGGAAATGGCTGGTTATTCGGTCGAAGAACTGTCGGGTATGCTGGGGATAAATCGTAATTTGGCCTTGCAGACGAAAGAGAGATATAATGTATTTCATTCGCCCGATGTGCATGGATTACCGGCTCTTTTGGCCTATACCGGTATTGTCTTTCGTTACATTTCGCCAGCCGATTTTACCGAGGCCGATTTTGAATATGCTCAGAATCATCTGCGTATGGCATCGGCTTGTTACGGATTGACTCGGCCGCTCGATGTAATAAAACCCTACCGCATGGAATATGCTGTTGAATTGCCTTCGATGGGTATTCCTGTTTCGGAATATTGGAAGCCGCTTTTAACCGATAAATTGATTGACGATACAAAAGAGGCTGGTGGAATATTGGTCAATTTGGCAAGCCGTGAAATCCAGCAATCGTTCGATTGGTCTCGAATAAATAAAAGGGTACGAGTAATCACTCCCGAATTTAAAGTATATAAAGGCGACGGGTTTAAGACAATCGTGATATACGCGAAAATGATGAGAGGGGCGATGACTCGTTATATCCTAAAAAACAAAATATCTCACCCCGACGATATTTGTTCTTTCTCGGCAGAGGGCTTCCACTTCTCGCCCGAACATTCGAGCGAAAATAATCCTGTATTTGTCGTTTAATCAGCGTTGTTGTCTTGTTATATAAATAGTTCCGGTTCTTTTCTTGTTTCGCATTTTTCCTTGAAAGCCCGAATAGATAGAAATAATTTCAGTGGATTTATTTTTCTCGCATTTTGAGGACAGAAGGCGATACATCTCATGCAAGAGATACATTTGCTTTCGTCCGTCATTCGGGGATTCTCTTGGGGAATAGCGTTGGTGGGGCATAATGCCGCGCATTTCCCGCACTGTGTGCATTTTTTACCGGCACGAGGTTTCAGGGGTACTCCGTTATATATTTTATAATCAGCATTTCCTTTCACTTGTATTTCTGTGAAACTCTCTCCATTTTTCAGTTGCACCAATTTAGTTTTGATTTGTTCTGAAAAATTCTTTAAGATCGTTTCATCGTCAGAATCCGGACGACCTTTGGCATAAACCCTCATGATAGAATGCTCGGCAATACAGGCGATACAAGCAACGGTTTGAAATCCGTTCGATTCTATCGTTGTCTTTAATTCAAGTAAAGCATCGTCGTAATCCCGATTCCCGTAGACGACCACGAGTATAGCCGGGGTGTTATGCCCGGTTATACGTTTCAGTCGATCTATGGCTACGGAAGGAACTCTCCCTCCATACACAGGAACAGCCACTAATAGGGTGTCTTCCCCATTTAGATCGTAAGAGTTCTGTTGCCGTGTATGGTCGGTAATATCTATTTCCGTAGCCTGAGGGTCTATCTCTTTGCCGATGATATAGGCAGCCTTTCGGGTTCCACCCGTTGGGCTGAAATAAACGATGTGCATTTTTTTATTGTTTGTTTCTACGCTCCTGAACAATGGCATCGAGAACTGCGACAGTCGTTAGGTTGACAATATCTCTCGTCGAACTGGCAATATCGGTGAAGTGAATAGGTTTGTTCAATCCCATTTGTATCGGGCCGATAGACTCTGCCACACCCATTTCCAGCATCATTTTATAAGCCGAGTTCGCCGAACTTAAATTCGGGAAAACAATCGTATTTACTTCTCGCCCTTTCAGCTTGTTGAACGGATACGATTTGTCTCGGAGTTTATTATTGAGGGCAAAGTTCATTTGCATTTCTCCGTCGATGATGATTTCGGGATATTGTTCGTGTAAAATTTTAATGGCTTCGTGTACTCTTAGGGGACTTCCTTGATTATCCGACCCGAAGTTAGAATAGGATACCATAGCGATAACAGGATCTTTGGCAAAAAACCTTACAGAGTCATAGGACAATTTTGCAATGTCGATTAATGTTTCGGTAGTTGGTTTCCGATTGATGAGTGTATCGGCAAGGAAATAAGTCCCGCACTTGGTGTTCATGATGTGCATGGCTCCGAAATGTTTGTATCCTTCGCGTATACCGATAACCTCTTTCGCAATCTGTATAGTCTCTGCATACTTGGAGTATGTGCCTGTGATGAAGGCATCGGCTTCTCCGGCTTCGACCATCATCATACCGAAGTAATTGCGGTCGAACATCTTTTCATGAGCTTCGGCGTAGGTCATGCCCTCGCGTTGTCTCTTTTCTGTAAGAAGCTGTGCGTAGCGGATACGGCGGTCTTCTTCGTTCGGATGCCTCAAATTGATAATTTGCATGCCCGATAAATCTACACCTATGGACTCTGCCAACTTCCCTATTAACTCATCGTTCCCTAATAAAATAGGTTTGCAAATACCCTCTTTCATTGCCGTAGAAGCCGCTTGTAACATATTGGCATGATTGGCTTCGGCAAACACGACACGTTTGGGCTCTTTGCGGGCCATTTCGGTAAATTCCCGTAACATCTTGTTGTCATATCCCATCAGCTTTTTCAGCCGGTCATTGTAGGCATCCCAGTCGGTGATGTGATGCTGGGCGACACCAGAGTCCATCGCTGCTTTGGCGACTGCGGGGGCTACTGCGGTCAATAGTCTGGGGTCGAGAGCTTTGGGGATAATATATTCGGGACCGAACGAAAGTCTCTTTATTCCATAGGCCGAGTTGACAACATCGGGTACAGGTTCTTTGGTTAGTTTGGCAATGGCATACGTAGCGGCCAGTTTCATCTCTTCGTTAATGGCGGTAGCGCGAACATCGAGAGCTCCTCTGAAAATGTAAGGGAATCCCAATACATTATTTATTTGGTTGGGATAGTCCGACCGACCGGTAGCGAATATCAAATCTTTGCGAGAAGCCATTGCTTTATCGTAAGATATTTCGGGATTAGGATTGGCCAATGCGAATACAATGGGCTTTTCATTCATGGATTGTACCATTTCTGTTGTCAAGACATCGGCCACGGAAAGTCCCAGAAAAATATCCGCTCCGCGCATGGCATCGGCTAAGGTCTTTATATCGGTTCGTTCGGTGGCGAATTGCTTTTTTGCCGGTGACAAATCGGTGCGGCTGGTGCTGATGACCCCTTTGCTGTCCACCATGACGATGTTCTCTTTTTTAATGCCCAATCCCATGTATAATTTCGTACAAGAACTGGCTGCGGCTCCGGCGCCGTTAACGACGAGTTTCGCCTCTTCTATTTTTTTCCCTTGTATATCGAGAGCATTTAAAAGTCCGGCCCCGGAAATAATCGCTGTTCCGTGCTGATCGTCGTGCATAACGGGGATATTTAGTTCCTCTTTTAATCGGGTTTCTATTTCGAAACACTCGGGAGCTTTTATATCTTCCAAATTTATACCTCCGAAAGTGGGGGATATGGCTTTTACTGCGGCAATAAATTTGTCAGGGTCTTTTTCATTGACCTCAATATCGAATACGTCGATACCTGCGAATATCTTGAATAGCAAGCCTTTCCCTTCCATGACGGGCTTTCCGGCCAAAGCACCGATGTCGCCTAAACCCAATACAGCCGTCCCATTGGAAATGACTGCTACCAAATTACCTTTGGCTGTGTATTCATACGCCTTTTCTGCATCTTGTTCTATTTCAAGACACGGTTCTGCTACTCCCGGAGTATAGGCTAGGGATAGGTCTCGTTGTGTACTATAAGGTTTGGTAGGAATTACTTCTATTTTTCCAGCTTTACCTTCACTGTGATATTTTAAGGCATCTTCTTTTGAAACTTTTGACATAAGTATACTATTTAGTGGTTTATCTGTTTAATTTGTATTCCCAAAAGTTAAATAACTTTTAATTTGTAAGCGTATCGAGTACAAATGTAGCAAATTTATCTCATCTCTTATGTTAAGAAAAACATTTCTTTAAAAATAAAAGTTTTACAAGGGGAATCAGCTCTTTCGATATTCTTTGGGTGATAATCCGATTTGATGTTTAAAATATTTACTGAAAAAAGTTTGTGAGGGAAAGTTCAGTTCATTGCTGATTTGCTGAATCGTCATACTTGAATTTTTGAGTAATCTTTGAGCCTCCAAAATGACATACCTCTTTATCCATTCGCTAGCCGATATGCCGCTATTATTTTTTACGGTTGTAGATAAATATTTGGCTGTAATACATAGCTTGTCGGCATAGAAATTCAACTGTCTATATTTTTTGAAATTTTTTTCTACCAAATCTAAGAATTCGTAGGTAATATAGTCGGCTCTTGTCTTTTCGTTTTTTTTTTTTTTGTAAGAACTTATTTGTTTCCAAACTGTCGAATAGAAAAGTGCTACGGTAAGGTGTTGTATCGATTTTATTCGGAAAGGATTATCAGTATCGGCTATTATCTTTTTTATGTAAGCACAATAGTCCAATAATGCAGTTAAAGTTTCCTGAGATAAATGATGAGATATATTGTCCTGCCGGGGGAACCTTAATAATAAAATTTCATTTTTGGAATACGATGCGATATTGCTGGCGAAGTTTTTGGTAAAAGCAATGCAAATGATATAAAAATCTTCGCTGTTACTATCGTGTTGTAAAATTTGATTGGGATAAATGCTGATTACGCAAGGAGCGATTGCGTTATACTCTATGGAATTTATTTTCCCTTTAACCCAACCTTTCAGGACAATACATAATGTGAATGCTTCTGCTTTGTAAGGATAGTTGAATTTTGATAAATCCGAAATATTATCTTTATTAATCTCTATCAAAGCGAACTCGTTATCGACATGTAAAACATGTTTGTAATGATTGAAGCTCTCGTTGGGAATATCGGTTATGTGAATGGTCATAAATATTTTTATTTTTTCGGAGCAAAAATAGTCTAATTGTCTTGTAAATAATCTTGAATGAGAAAAATAGACCTGAATAGGGGGATAAAAGGACTCATTTGTATGTAAAGATGGATTTATATTTGCAGCCGAAATAAAATCTCTGAAAGAGAATTTGTAATAGAATGAAGGATATAATTTTTATTTATTTTATTTTTTCATTCTTTCCAGCTATTATACAGAGTTTATGCCTAAATTTGTAGCATTCGAAATGTGTTTGAAAAATCCCTGTTTATAGGGGTTATAAAGGTTTTATGTAGGTATTGATTAAATTTATCAATAAGTTGTGTTTAATAATTTTTAATATAAAATTTTAACTCGACTTGGAATATCAACGTTGAAAATAATTTTTGTTGCTTATGAAATTGACTAAAAATTTTATTCAGCCTATCGCAGGTGCGATGCTTTGTATTTTTTTATTTTCCTGTGGAGGAAAAAATGCCCAGAATGGAGGCGGAATGGTTCGCGAATATGCCGTAATGACATTACAGCCCGATTCGATGGAGTGGTATAGCAATTACCCTGCTGCAATTAAGGGTAAGCGGGATATTGAGATACGTCCGAATGTTAGTGGCTTTATTACAGATTTGAGAGTCGATGAGGGGTCTGTCGTAAGAAAAGGTCAAGTTCTTTTCGTTATCGATACAGTCCCGTACAAAGCTGCATTGAAAGTCGCCGAGACTAATGTAGAGGTAGCGAAAGCCAGTACCGAAACCGCTCGCCTTACGGCAGAAAACAAACGGGAGTTGCAGAGACGAGATATCATCAGCGAATATGATTTGCAAATGGCCGAAAACTCTTATGCTTCGGCTAAGGCTCAGTTGGCTCAGGCGGAAGCCCAATTGGTAAATGCCCGTAATAACGATTCCTATACGCGGGTTATCAGTCCGCTCGATGGAGTAGTGGGGGAGATTCCTTTCCGTGTGGGGAGTTTGGTGTCGCCGTCTTCGGCCACTCCGCTTACCACTGTTTCGGATAATTCCGAGATGTATGTTTACTTTTCGATGACCGAGCGGCAAATTTTGGAATTGGTGGCACAATACGGTGCTGAGAATTTTTTGCAAAAACTTCCGACTGTATCGTTGAAACTTTCCGATGGTAGTATATACCCGTTGAAGGGGCGGATCGAAACGGTCAGTGGAATTATAGATACACAGACAGGCTCCTCGAATATGCGTGCTACTTTTGAAAATCCGAATAGGTTGTTGCGTAGCGGAGGTTCGGGAGTTATCATGATTCCTATGAAAAACGACCATGCTATTTTGGTTCCGCAAAAAGCTACTTACGAAATTCAAGATAAGAAATTTGTTTATGTTTTAAATGACGACTCTACGGTGACTTCTACCGAAATAACCATTGCATCGATCGACAACGGAAAAGAGTATATGGTAACTTCGGGATTGAAAGCCGGGGATCGTATCGTGACAGAAGGTGTCAATACTTTGAAGGACGGCATGACTATTAAGGCTGCCGGTTCGCAAAATAATCAATAACAAGAACTTCAAATAGATAAAAGATTATGAAGTTAGATAGATTTATCAACCGCCCGGTATTATCGACCGTTATTTCCATTTTTATGGTCATACTGGGTGTTATAGGACTTGTATTTTTACCGATTACGCAATATCCAGATATTGCTCCTCCTACTATACAAGTTTCGACAACTTATACAGGAGCTAACGCTCAAACCATATTGAATAGTGTTATAGCTCCGTTGGAAGAGTCCATAAATGGTGTGGAAAACATGCTATACATGACTTCTACGGCAACCAATACAGGATCGGCGTCGATCAACGTATATTTTAAGCAAGGAACCGATCCCGATATGGCTGCCGTGAATGTGCAGAACAGGGTTGCTAAGGCTCAAAATCTGTTGCCGGCAGAAGTAACGCGGGTGGGTGTGATTACCGAAAAACGTCAGACGAGTATGTTGATGGTATTCTCTCTGTTCAGTCCCGACGACCGGTACAGCTTGGAGTTCCTTGAAAATTATGCAAAAATTAATGTCCTCCCCTTAATTCAGCGTGTATCTGGTGTCGGTGCTGCCGATGTTATGGCGACAGACTATTCTATGCGTATTTGGTTGAAACCCGATGTTATGGCGCAATATGGTTTGATGCCGGCGGATATTGCAGGTATTTTGGCTGAGCAGAATATCGAAGCCGCTCCCGGTCAGTTCGGAGATCAGGGAAATCAATCGTTCCAATACGTTTTGACCTATAAAGGCCGTTTACAAACCCCTGAGGAGTTTGGTAATATGGTGATACGAGCAAACGACGATGGGCAAATTTTGTACTTGAAAGATGTTGCCGATATTGAATTAGGTCGGTTGACCTATGGGTTTAAAAACTTCCAGAACGGGCATAATGCGGTAAGTGCGATGGTCTATCAGGCTGCCGGATCCAATGCCACTGCAATTATCGGCGATATTACAAATTTGTTGGAAGATATAAAGAAAGACCTTCCCCCCGGAATGGAAATCGAAACGACTTTGAATGCTAACGACTTCCTGTTTGCTTCGATTCACGAGGTAATCAAGACCCTTATCGAAGCCTTTATTTTGGTGTTCTTTGTAGTGTATGTCTTCTTGCAAGATTTCCGTTCAACGTTGATTCCCGCTATTGCTATTCCGGTGTCGTTGATCGGTACGTTCTTTGCCTTGTATTTGATGGGATTTAGTTTGAACTTGTTGACTCTTTGTGCATTGGTTCTCGCTATTGCGATTGTGGTCGATGATGCCATAGTGGTCGTCGAGGGAGTCCATGCTAAGTTGGATCAAGGATATAAGTCACCCCGTAAAGCATCTATCGATGCCATGCGCGAGCTTTCTGGCGCTATCATTTCGATTACGTTGGTGATGATGTCGGTGTTTATTCCGGTAAGTTTCATGCCGGGAACTTCGGGAACATTCTATCGGCAGTTCGGTCTCACGATGGCATTTGCCATTGGTTTCTCGGCGATCAACGCATTGACGCTGAGTCCGGCTTTGTGTGCTATTTTATTGAAACCTCACAATAAAGACGGACATGAAAATAAAAAAACATCATTTATCGATCGTTTTCATATAGCGTTTAATGCAGCATACAACACGATGCTCTCCAAATATAAAAATGGGGTTACCCATTTTGTCCATCATAAAAAACTTTCGTTTGCGGGAGTTATCGTAGGAGTTATTGTCTTGGTTATTTTAATGAACATCACTCCTACGGGGCTTGTTCCGAATGAAGATACAGGTACGATAATGATTACAGCCGATTTGCAGCCGGGAACTTCTCAGGAACGTACGGAGAAAATTCTTATGGCGGTAGATAGTATTATCGCTACTCATCCGGCAGTAAAAAGTCGTACACAAATTTTAGGATTCAGTTTTATCGGTGGACAAGGGAATACCTATGGCTCTTTTATCGTGAAATTGAAAGATTGGGACGAACGTACCGGAAAAGGTATGGATGCCAATTCTGTAATCGGGACTCTTTATATGAAGTTCGCTACGGAAATAAAGGATGCCCGTGTATTGTGTTTTGCTCCGCCTATGATTCCGGGGTACAGTATCAGTAATGGTTTCGAGTTGAACTTGCAGGACAAGACCGGTGGTTCGCTGGATCATTTTTATGAAGTCGCTCAAAATTTCTTAGCTGAGCTGATGAAGCGACCGGAGATAGCGATGGCCTCGACGACATTTAATCCTGCGTTCCCGCAGTATATGGTCGATGTCGATGTCGCCAAATGTAAACAGGCCGGTATTAGCCCGAGCGATGTGTTGGCGGCTCTACAAGGTTATTTGGGAGGTATGTACTCTTCTAACTTTAACCGTTTCGGTAAATTGTACCGTGTCATGATACAAGCAGAACCGAGTGCTCGGGCCAATCCCGAAAGTCTGAACAACATAAAAATTCGTAATGGTTCCGAGATGGCTCCGATTACCAATTTCATTACCTTGAAAAAGGTATATGGTCCCGATAATATCAAGCGTTTCAATATGTTTACGGCTATGACTATTAACGGTAATCCGGCTGACGGATATAGTTCTGGTGAAGCTATTAAAGCTATCGAGGAAGTCGCCGCCGAAACATTGCCGGTAGGTTATGGATATGAGTTCTCGGGTATGACCCGTGAAGAGCAGGGTTCGAGCAGTGGTACGACAGCTATTATCTTTATGTTGTGCTTGGTATTTGTTTACCTGTTGTTAAGTGCTCAATACGAAAGTTACATTTTGCCGCTTTCGGTAATCCTCTCGATACCGTTTGGATTGGCCGGTAGCTTTATATTTGCATTGATGATGGGAGTCGAGAATAATATCTATTTGCAAATCGCTTTGATTATGCTTATCGGTTTGTTGGCGAAGAATGCGATTCTTATCGTAGAGTTTGCGTTGGATCGTCGTCGTACGGGTATGCCTATTATCAATGCGGCCATCGATGGAGCGGCAGCTCGTCTGCGTCCTATCTTGATGACGTCATTGGCGATGGTTATCGGTTTGTTGCCTATGATGTTTGCCAGTGGAGTAGGTGCTAACGGTAACGGCACTCTGGGAGCCGGAGCCGTGGGAGGTATGCTCATCGGTATGATATGTCAGATATTTATTGTTCCGGCTTTGTTCGTTGTCTTCCAGATTATTCAAGAAAAGATTAAACCTCTTAAATGGAACGATCTTGATAATTCGGAGGTTATTTCGGAGATTGAACAATATTCCAAATAAATTTGAGGTAACTCTATAAAACAGAGAATATATGAAACGAATTCTTTTATATACCGTGTGTGGTTTGGCTATGCTCACTATGTTTAATAGCTGCCACATATATAATAAATATCATCGACCCGATGTCGATGTAGAAGGCTTGTTCCGAGATACTGTTGCGGCAGGCGATACCCTTGCGGCAGATTCCTTGAATATGGGGAATTTGCCGTGGGAAGAAGTCTTTACCGACACGATATTGCAGAATCTCATACGCATTGGATTAGAAAAAAATAGCGATCTGCAAAGTGCCATGTTACAAGTAGAAGCGGCTCAGGCTAGTTTCAATGCCGCTCGCTTGGCGTTTTTGCCAACGTTGAATTTGACTCCGCAAGGCGGTGTAAGTAGTTTTGATGGTAGCAAAGCCTCATGGACTTACAATGCGCCGGTTACGGCAAGTTGGGAGATCGATATATTTGGAAGAGTGCTGAATTCAAAACGCAATGCAAAAGCTGTATTAATGCAAAGCGAAGCGTATGAACAAGCGGTTCGTACACAGATTATCGCTACCATAGCTAATGGTTATTACACCTTGTTGATGCTCGATAAGCAACTCGCTGTTACGGAAGAGACCGCTTTGTTGTGGGAAAAGAGCGTGGAGACGATAAAAGCGATGAAGATTGGAGGCATGACAAATGAAGCTGCGGTAGCGCAAAGTGAAGCGAATAGCTATATGATTGCGGCTTCGATACCGGCTTTGCGGCAACAGATAAGAGAAGCGGAAAACAGTTTGTCCACATTGCTTTATCAAGCGCCTCAGTCGATCGAGAGAGGAACGTTTGAAGACCAGAAACTCCCCGAAATGTTACAAGTGGGAGTCCCGGTTCAATTACTTTCCAATCGTCCCGATGTACGGTCGGCAGAGCTCTCGTTGGCTGCGGCATATTATACTACGAATATAGCGCGGTCTGCCTTTTATCCCAACTTGGTAATTTCGGGATCTGCCGGATGGACCAACTCTGCCGGGAGCATGATCGTTAATCCCGGAAAAGTGTTGCTGTCTGCGGCTGCATCGTTGGTACAACCGATATTCAATCATGGCAGTAATGTCGCGAATCTGAAAGCTGCCAAAGCTCAGCAGAAGATGGCTGCTATTAATTTCCAGCAGACAATCCTTAATGCAGGAAAAGAGGTAAGCAATGCTCTTTATCAAATTCAAACGACAAAGGAAACTCTTGTAAATAGAAATCAGCAGGTTGCTTCTTTGGAAAGAGCTGTTGAAGCTACCGAGTCGTTGATGAAGCTGGGTACTTCGACCTATCTCGAAGTCCTTACGGCTCAACAGTCGTTGTTGAATGCCCAGTTGTCCCAGATTTCCGATTCGTATCAATGCATGGTCGCTGTCGTCAGTTTGTATCATGCCTTAGGCGGAGGACGGGAAATAGAGGAAAATACGAAGTAAAAATTAAAAATAATATACTATGATTAGTCCGTTAGCGTACGTCGATTCCAAAGCGGTGATTGGGAACAATGTGACGATTCACCCCTTTGCTTATATCGATAAAGATGTTGTCATTGGAGACAATTGTGTGATATATCCATACGCCAGTGTTTTGGCGGGAACTGTCATGGGAAAAAACAATCGGGTTTTTCAAGGTGCTATTTTGGGCGCCGAGCCGCAGGATTTCCATTATAAAGGCGATGCTACCCGGTTGTCTATCGGGGACGATAATATGATTCGAGAATATGTTATCATCAATAGAGCTACGACTCCCGAAGGAGAAACTGTCATTGGAAATAGAATTTGTCTGTTGAAAGGAACACGTATCGGACACGACTGCCGTGTGGACGACGATTGCATTTTAGGTATCGATTGCGACCTCTCGGGAGAGTGTCATATTCATAGTAAAGCAATTCTCGCCGGACGTGTAATCGTGAAAGAGCGCTGTCGGGTAGGTAGCTGGACTTTGGTGAAAAGCGGTTGCCGTACGGGTAAAGATATACCTCCGTATATTTTAGCTGCACATAATCCCATTACATATAAGGGAATAAATGCATTTATTCTTAGACGGCGAGGATTCAGTGAGGCTACTATCGAGAATATCGCTTTGGCTTATCGACAGATATATCAGTCGGGTACTAGTCTTGAAAATGCAGTGCTTCGTATTAAAGAAGTGGTGGAGCCAAGTCCCGAAATTGATTATATTCTATCTTTTATAGAAGATTCGAAAATGGGTATAATTGCTACCTATGGAGAAGAAAAATAAAGTAGAAAAGTAGACTGAAAGAAACCCCGGTTAAAAATAACCGGGGTTTCTTTTTATAAATGCCTATTCTCTTTTTCTATTT
>OGPM01000085.1_pt1 | contig 91342 bp, 88 predicted proteins | sample 1552961 | NCBI WGS metagenome assembly OGPM01 (sample SAMEA2580304, study PRJEB22360) | human gut metagenome | biome: human gut; feature: human-associated habitat; material: faeces | place: Denmark | collected 2008/2010
GTGCCATTGTCCTCAAGAATTTCCACCAACTTACTGATAGCAGCTCTTGCTACAGGAACACTTACTTCAGGAGTGTTTACAGGTGTTTCCACCTTTTCCTCCTCCTTAGTCTCAGCCTTAGGAGCAACAGGTGCAGGCTTTGCAGCATCATTACTCTGTACCAGTGCAATAAGGTCAATAGTTTTACACATAGTGAAGTTCTTACCAAACTTCTTTACACAGGCATCCTGCAAACCCATAGACTTGATGGCACTATATGCCTCAGCTCTGCTCATTGTAGCAGCACCACTTCTGATTTTCTTGTTGGTGTTAGTAAGCATGAAAACCAACTCATTGGTGACAGTTCCCTTGTAAGGAACATCATGTGGTAGAACTGAAACATCATTCTTCAATTCAACCTTTGATGTGCCTTCAAAGAAGGTCATACCATCATAGTCAATACCATTGGCTCTCAAGTCACTTTTCAACTCAGCAAGGGTCGTGGCTGCTGACATAATAACACTCTTCTTCTGATTATTAGTCTGTACAACTGTAATTTTTCTTGCTTCCATGTTTTCACTTTTTTTTTTATAAATTGAATTTATTGAAACTTTAATCTATACAAAAGGGCAAATCATTCCAATCATTGTCCTCTTGTCTTGAAGAGATGAATAAAGGCTTGATTATTCTAAGGAACTCATCTTTGCCCTTAGCCTTATACAAGTCTGAAATATCTTTCCCTTCATTAAAGGGTGGTAATACTACATTAGTAAAACCTGTTTCTTCAGATAATTTCTGAGCATCTTTTAATCCTGGCTCATCATTATCCAAGCAAATGAAGACTTGTTTATATCTTCTTTTCAGCTCACTAATTGCAGTATCACTCATCCTATATCCCTCACCTTGAATGGCAAGAGATGGAATACCTGTGTTAGCCCATAAGCATAAAGCATCCTTCAGTGAAGAACAAATGCAAATCTGTTCCCCATATTCAGGTACTTTAGTCCATAGGCTTACTACAGAATTGTCATGCTTGTTACTCCACTTATAACCAGCTTTATTGAAAGGCTGATATATCTTTAGAGTAACTTTTCCCTCCTTGTGTTCTACGTAAGCATAGGCATATTTATCAGCTCCAAACACATATCTATGACCATCTTTTATGACAATCTTATGAGATATGGGATAAACCTCTGCATACTTGAGCCATTCCAAAGTTACACCATAGGAAGCCCAATATTCAATATCATAATCTCTCCAATCTCTGACTTTGCACTGCAAATCTGTATCTTTGTTGTAACTACTTGTACTTCTTACAGCACAGGGAGTATATGAATGAATACTGGCACCACCACAGAACTTTGAAATATCCTCATTAATTTTACTCAAGACCTCCTTAAAACCACAATTCCACATTTTACCAAGAAGGTCAAACAGACCTCCACTATCCTTTGTAGCTAAGTCTATATAAAATATCCTTATCCCATCAGAAGAGTAAAGACCAAAGGAAGGTCTCCTATCCTGCCTAAGAGGACTATTGATTATGCACGGAACCTCCGTGACTCCCAAGTAATATGATAGAATGTCTGCCTCTGTCACTTTACTTAGAATATCATCAAGGCTCACAGAAGATTTACCAGAACTGAATGCCATTGCTTTTTTTTTTAGAAATTACTACTTACTTACCAAAATCCCAAGGTGTACTACCAGCATCATTGCCAGCAGGGAAAGGCATATCACCTGATGCACCAGAGTTACTAAGGTCAGTAGATTCTACATCATACTCCTTCAAGTCACCTATAGTAAACTCAGTAGTAGAATATGCACCATTAGCCTTTCTTTCCTGCAAGTCTGCATCCAACTTGCTATAGTCAGTGATATTGTTCTTCAAGAACATCTGATTATAAACAGCCTGATACTGCTTGTTATCATCAGTGGTTCTTACACCAAACAGTACCTTAACCTTGTTATTAGGCTGCAATGCAATAGCATCTCTCAGCTCCTTGAAGTTACCCTTGAAGTACTCATCAATACTCTCAAGTCTTGCCTCACAATCCTCAGGTTTATCTACCATAATCCAAGTATTATTGACATACTTCATTACATTAGGAATGTTGAGGTATGCCTTGATGAAGTTGGTAAGCTCTTCCTCACCATGATAAGCAGGTCTATAGCCCTTATCAATGTTGGCAGGACCATTCTTATATACAGGAATTTCATGTGCCTTAGCCTGCTCTACAGTAACCCAAGCAGTTCTACCATACCCATCAATTACCTGTACCTTAGTCTGGTCTCTGTTGTATCTGTACTCCTTTCTAATGAAGAAAGCTACCTTAGTGGTAAATTCAATACCACCACACTTCTCAGCATCAGTCTTAACAATGAAGTCAAGTCTGACATTCTGTACTTTATGCTTATCCTCACCTACCTCAACTTCACCTAGATACTCAGGGTCATCTCCAAGTTGGGTATTATACAGCTTCTCAAGCTCTGCTTTGTCAGGATTTACAGCCAAAATAGATACAGGAGCTACACCTGTATATCTCTTTACTGCACTGCCTTCAGTAGATACTTTACCAGCAGCAAATGCCATAAATGCAAAATTTGTCTTCTTCATTTTCTAATGATTTTTCTTGTTCTTAATTCTATTTCTTACTACTCTGCACCATTGTTGAAAGGATTAGTAGGGTCAAAAGGAGACTCTTCACCAGCCTTTACTTCTGTCTCAGGTGCTATCTCAGTATCATCTACTGTCTCAGGAGCAACATCTTCAACCTCAGGCTCCTCTGTATGAATCTCATACATATTAGTCTCTTCATTGAATACTACTGTACCAGCCTTAGGCTCATACTTAGTAACCTTTACAGGCTTGCCATCCTTATCAACCTTACCAGTATCTTCTACCTTTTTGACAACCAAGTCTTCACTTGTGAGACCACCTGTCAAAGCCTTGACACCCATCTCATGTCCCTCAATCTCCTCAGTCAGAGCATTATACTCTGCATTGAGTTCACCAATCTTAGCAGCAATCCTATTCTTCTTTACTACCAAAGGATTAACATTCTGTGCAATTCTCTTTACACCTGCAAACTGTCTTACTGTCAATGTCTTCATATTTTCTTATATTAAAAGATTTGTAATAACTTTCTTTCTTGCCCCATATTATTTAATGGATTGGGAGCACTCCATAGCTTATATACTGTGAACTTTCTCTCATAGAAACTTAATGCTATGTTGAGACAATGTGCTAACAGCTGTTTACTTTTCAGCACATTTATCACAAACATAGCAGTTTCATAATATGGTTTCCTATGCTCCATACAATACTGCATAAGTACCATATTGGCATCACTTTCAGTAAGTCCACCAAAGGCAGCTAACCTTGATATTCTTACAGTCTCATTTCTATCCATAAATCTCCCTCAATTTGTCTACTACTATAGACAAATCATTAGGAATCTCATCAGGAAGGTCATCCAATGCACCAAGACTGTCTTTAGCAGGATATTCTCCATCAAACTCCTTGATAAAGTGCTTGATAGGTCTCTTATTTTCTGCATCATACCCTACCTTGCCAAAGAGGATAATATCAAACTTACCCTCAGGAGTAATGTAGTCATCAACCATCTTTCCAGTGGTCTTGAACTTATAGGAAATGGAGTCACCATTCTTATCCTTATACTCCTCATAGTGGGCACAGCAGATGATATTCTTATCCTCAGGAAGTCCCTTGAAAGCATCAAAGATGAGACCCATTCCATAGCCAATCTGCTTAGGAGTATCCCATCCACCTTTCATGGCATTTGCCATATAGAAATCCTGTGCAAGATAATTGAAGTCATCAATCACAATGTTCTTGAAAGGAGACTTCTTCAGCATATTTATAAGTTCTGCTATCACTGCAAACCTATCAAGACCTGTAAGACTATCTACCTGTACCCTATTACCTGTACCAAGGGCATTTGCATTTGTAAGTTTCTGTGTAGGCTTACCTACATTCTCTACTCCAATACTACCCTCAATCAGTTTGAAGTTAGGGTTAGGAACACCCCTACCAATACACTGGATAACATAAGTTTCCTTTGGGTCAAGACCTTTGATACCTAACTTCTCTCTACCACAATAGGAAGTGGTCTTTCCAAACCCACTTTTTGCCAAAACTAAAATCTTTGCCATTGTTTTTGTTTTATAATGTTACTTTTACTTGAAAAGAGCTGCAAATTTACTAAATAGTTTAGTTATCCACAACTCTTTATCTATTTTACTTATTCCATAACTAAAAAATGATTTAGCTATCTTTGCTCTCATGTCTTGAAGAGATTTATATACATTCTGAATCTTAGGGTTATCTGCTTTAGGAAGCTCGCTGAAATAGTTGGCAGCTCCATCAAAGTATAAAGCTATTATACCTCCTGGACTTCCACCTCTATTAATAAGCACCTCTAAGAATCTACAATTATCCCTTAGCTTTGAAATGTCATAACCAAAGTATTCTTTAAGTTCATACTTGAAAGGACTAAATATACCTAAAGCTACATTACAATCTCTCATAGTATACTTTGAATCAGCAGCTCCTGCAACCGTAGGTCTTACTCTATTAAGTTTTATGTTCTCAATACCCTCATTTTCAAAGGCTTGCTGTTGTACAATTACAGGACTAAAGTTATATCTGTTTCTAAGTGTAACACAATACTCACTTAATTTGTCAATACTTTGTTTCAAGGACATTCCTCTCTCAGTATTAATCAATGATATATGGTCATAGAATATAATTCTATACTCATCTGGGTCATTAGACTCATACCAATCAAAGGTATACACAGTAGTAATTTCTCCTAATTCTCCTTTTATAGTTTGCTCCTTAGTGTGTACAATACCATGACTTTCTGCATACTTCCTACACTCATTATATACTCCTGTAGGGTTTGTAGATGCACTAAATATAACATTACTTTCAAAGAATTTAAGAATATTCAAATACTCATCCTTTTTGAGTAAGTCTATTATAGTTTCATCTAATACTTTATTATTCCTGACAGACCTTAGGTCAGTTGGACTAATTCTTATCTTATATCCACTCAATGTGTAGAGTAGATAAGACATGAATCTTGTCATAATATCTTCAGGAGTTTCCTCCAAAGGATAATAAAATATCTTAACCCTCAGTTTGTCAGGATTATTATAGGCATAAAGTAAAGTATTATATATGAACAAGTAAGATGCTATTTGAGTCTTAGCTGACTTTGTTGAGCCAGTTACAACATAATACTTACCCTGTTCTACTCCCAAGAAATCCTCACTAAACCTAATAAAAGGAGAAGGAATAGAGTTTATACCACCATTGATGACCTTTTTCCTTCTCTCTTCAAGACCATTCAATACTCTGTTTATAAGACTCTTATCCATACTATCTTAACTCTGTATTCCAATCCCTACTTAGAGTATCTTCCTGTCCGAAGTTCTCAATATAACTAATCAATTCTGAGTCTCCTTCAACCTCACCAGCAGCACCAACTTTCTCTTTGAGTATGAAATACTTTAATAACCTCATATATGTATAGTTCCCATTGAAACCCTCCACATACTTACTGGTTGCCTGTATGATTTGCTCATCAGTATAAGTATCTCCATACTTCTTAAAGAATAACTTCAATCTTCGTATAATCAAAGCCACTCCATCTGCCCAATAATAGTTAGTACCATCTTTCTTGCCCTTAGGAAATATCTCCTTGAGCCTTGTAGCCAGCTGAATTAACCTGTCATCAGATTCTTGTTCCTTATCAGAGTCTACAATTACAGAATCTATTACCTCAGTACCTTTATTAGTGAGTCTCCATCCAACCTGCTGAAACAGGTCATCCCTGTTAGCAGTTATATAGCCTTTCTTGATTAGTTCCTCTTGGGCTACATCAAAGTCAGCATTATTATGGATGGCAAGCATTAAAAGAGCCTCAGCAAGACTAATGTTGTTCTTCTGACATCCTTCCTTACTTAAACATATTGTCATAGCTTAATGTCATTAATACTATCAACACTAATGATAGAATCCTCAGAGTACTCCTCTATCATCTTCTGCACAAGTTCTTCTTCCCTTGTATCCTTGAAATAAGGTATGATGATAATAGGAGACTTATGTCTAAGTATTCTACCAACTCTTTGCTTTACTACAATCTCCGAACTATTCAAGTTGCAGAATATACCTATCCTACAATCAGTCAAGTTCACACCTTCATTGAGTATGTTACAGGCAGTGATATGCTTAATCTTGTTAAGATTAAACATTTCAAGGTTCTTCACTGAAGCCTTATTCTTTGAGGTGATATTGTATTTACCTAACCTCTCTGACTGTTCAATACTACTACAGAAAGTCAAAGTCTTGTAATTCCTAAACTTGTCAAGAAGAGATAATACAAGGGCTTCCTTCTCTTCAGCACACCACTTCAATCTTTTGCCTGCTGTTGAAAGCCATAAGTTCTTCATTCTCTCATTTCTTGAGTTAAAGTACTTATTTTTGTACCACTCTATAAGTGAAGAGACACTATCATAATAACCTTTCTGAGTAGTGATTATATCACGACCAAACTTCTTAACCTTATAGGTATAATTGGTAGTGTCCAAGGTCAAAGGCAGTAGATATACTGTAGGCTCAGGCAATACTTCATCCTCTACAGCCTCCTTGAGACCACACTTAATGACCTCAGCCTTATGACTGTAGATAAAATAATCCCTCATATCTCTCTTGATAGTGGCAGACAATCCAATGAAAGATTCATTGATATGAATAGTCTCCAATACATCAATTCTTGCTTCTGACAAATGCTGCATCTCATCTGCCACTACTACATCAAAGTATGAGTTCTCATAGTTCTTTAGTGACTCATAACACTCAATGGTAATATAGTCAGACTTGATACCTCCCCATTTCTCAATCTCATCCCTCCAAGTCTGCTTATGTACAATCTTAGCTACAAGAATAAGTATAGTAGTAGGGCTTTCATCATTCCTGAATACCCTATCACATATATGATTAATGAGGTCTATTGCTACCTTGGTCTTACCCATTCCAGTTATCAACTCAAGTATCAAGTACTTAGCCTTATCTATCTTAGACAAAGCCAAGTTATTCACTTCTTCTCTTGTCATTTTTTGTTTACAATACTTTTTAATGTACTTATATATTCTTTATCACTTGCATAGTTAATATTCTTAAGAAAGGTATAATAGTTATCCGGAGGTTGATATTTCTTCTGTATCCACTCCTTATAAGCTACAACACTTTCAGTCCAATGCTTGAACTTACAATATCTCTTTTCTTTACTATTATAAAGACCAAAGAGGTTATTGTATTTCAAACATACCTTAGACTTGAAATGTCCAGTTTCAAGAACAGCTTGAGCATAGACAATATCTTTATGCTCTAAACCATAATAAGACAAAGCCTCCTCCAGACCCTCCTTAGGGGTCTGAGAGAAGAACTTTGGTTGCTCATTAATAATGGTATCAGCTACCTCTATTACAGGGACAGTTTCAACCTTTGGCTGTTGAGAAACTATACTCTTGACTTGCAAGAGTAATGCAATTATTACACTCCACGGCACTACTGTAGCTACTACAATGAGTGCTTTCAACCATTTATTTTTCATATCTTTCTTGAAAAGAATTTATCCTTGAATATAGGTACTCAATACCTTTAAACAATGTAGGCAAACTACCATATACAGGCAATTTACCATCCCATTTATCAATCCACTGCTGCTTGAGAATCAATGGTGTCAAAGCCTGTGCTGCAACTACCTTTTTCTCTGCCTTTACTACAGCTAACTCATTCTGAGCAACAGCATTTAATGCTATGAATAAACACAGCACCAAACATATAATCTTGATAATGAATTTTCTATTCATACTAATACTAATCCCAATACCAAATACTTCTTGACATCATTGTTGATACTTACGAAGGTATTTGTGTGGTATTTTATACTTCTTTCCTTTACTCATATTGTAAATAGATGTATGTAACTTCTTACTACTTCTGGCTTATTGATAAGATAGTTCCATTGGTGCTTGTTATACCATAGTAGAACCTTATACCTATTATCTACTACTATTATATCTATTGATGGCTCATAATGATTAAATAGGGCCATCACGTATATTATGAGTAAAACTATAATCCATATCTTTATCATAAATTACTTTTTTTTTTATTCACCCTCCTTTGATTTAGGACAGCATACTACATACTCAAATCTTAAACAAATTCCTTTCCATTTCCTGTAATCATCCCATGAGTTCTTCTTTAATGCTTTTGCATCAATGAAGTTACTTACACAAAGCATATCATACTTATTAGATGGGGATAACTCACCCAAGGCTGCCTATCTAAGTCCTGTATAATTGCTCTAATGGTTTCACCTGATGATATAAAGTCATCCACAACTACAAACCTTGTAGTACCAACAACATTAATTCCTCTTAATGAAGAACAATGAGCACTTGTATTTTCTTCCTTCCTGACAATCAGGATGTAGGTCTTAGTAGTTGGGTTAATGTTGTGTAACTCATTAAGCATAGCACCTGCAATCATGGCACCTGATGTACCTCTTGCTACAAAAGTAATGCTTGTACCTTCCTCAATATCTTCTTTATATGTATTGAAGATTGCTTCTACACTCTGTTGTATATAACTATGCTCCCAATGAACACCAAATGGGTATTCTACATCAATGGAATGGTCAAGGTGTATAAATTTAGGAACATATCCCATAGTCTCTCAGTTTTATCCCACTTAGTTAGTAGGTTGTAAAAAAAAAAGAAGGACAAGGGTATTATTAGTACCCCTGCCCTTACTATGAGAACATTCCCATTTAGTCCTCAAATACCTGATAGGTATATGATATACCTCCAAGATATTCTACTGTTCTCTGCAAATGAGCTTCAAGTCTTTCCTTTTTACTCATTGCAGCCCACTTGCCAGGCTTAGACCATGAAGGACAAGAATCCTTGTCAATCATATACTCATAAGCCTCCTTGTTCATGTTCAGGGACTGTGTAGCTGGTTTACACCTTCTTGTATGGAAAGTGATAATCTCTGGACTGGTGCCATTTATGTTAGCTACTCTCATAGAGTGCTTCTCCATCTTGTCCCAATCCTCTACTTTTACCTCAATGGTTTTCTTGTAGATTTTACCAGCTTTGGTCTTCTTCTCAATCACTTTGTGAGTTGTTTTAAGGCACTCCTCCTTGCTGAACATTGTGCTTCCCTGAAGCTCAACACTCAGACTTAACTTGATTTCATTCATGTTTATTAATCTTCTTTAGATTCTTTCTTCATAACTTCAGCAAGCATAAGAGCAGCCATTACATCTCCTGCTGTGGCTTCTCCCTTATCTGCCTTTCTTTCAATTCCTCTACCATTTTGGCATAGAGAGTACTCTTCAAGGCTTCAATAACACCCATCAACTCCCTTGCATTGAGGAATATTGCACTTATTACAATCACCTCAATAGGTGTTTGCACTGTCTTGCCTTTGTAGCTTTCTACTAAGTTTTCAACAAGTTCAACATTGGTCAAACTATCACTCTCTTTGCTACCTTTAATGACTTCAGCAGCATTTTTAAAACGCTTTTGTTCTAGATTTCTCTCAAGAACATTCTTTTCATTCTTTTCCATCTTTTTTTTTTTAGAAGTGAAACAATAAATATGGTGTATCTTAGGACTTGAACCTAAACTCCAATCATTTTAGTTACTCATGTAAATATTTTAAATAATCCTTATCTAAGTCAGGATGTTTGTGTATCAAGAATTTGCAACTTATACACACTATCAGGTGAGCTACACCTTCTGCTGCTATAATTCCTATTACAATATCCTGCCACTTAGGAAGTGAATCCCAGCTTGTCAGGAAGAGTATAAGAATAAGCATAGTTATCCAAAAGGTACTACAATAGATGCAAAATCCTAATGGATATGCTATAAAATGTAAGAACCTATTGCCACTTTTAACCATAGGTACAAACACTTTACTGTACAGAGGATGGAATATCATATCCTCAACCTTCAGGCAATTCCTATAGAATATGCCTAATAGTCCACCTATTACTCCCAATAGCATGAACTCAAACATTAATACATAAAGCATACTTTTTTTTTTAGTTAATACTAAGATTATTTTGTGGAGCATAGGGGAATTGAACCCCTGTCTTACTAATCTTTAATAAAAGAATTACACATGCTTACTACTTTTTAATGTGGTTAGTTACCCACTGGACTAACTGTATTTACAGCATTTCCACCACCTTATTTTATTGTCCATAAACAAGGAAAAAGTTGAGTTACCTTCTGCGAGACCACAGCCTATTAATGCTCTTAAAGTCAGACCCTCAGCCTTAGTCTTTAATCAGGCTTTGCACCTTTCTGTTTCCAAGTAAGTGCTACTCAGCCTATTTAGGCAGCAACTCTATAAGAAGTATTGCCAGTTATTGTTTTGATGTCTTTCCATCAGTCTTTGCATGTTCTCTTACCAAATAATCAGCAATCAAAACCAAAATGCCCCATTCATTGCCTTGAAATAGTGATTAAATAGACATTGTATCTCCACTGAGACTTGAACTCAGATATATAGTTTAGAAAACTATTGTTCTATCCCTTGAACTATGGAGACATAACAAAAGGAAACCTATATATCACATACCAGTTTCCTATAATAAACATTAATTTAAATACCTAAAAACAATCAAATTACCTTTACAAATAACACCTTAGTACTCCCAACAAGATTTGAACTTGTGTCTACTCTTTAGGAGAGAGTTGTTCTATCCACTGAACTATGGGAGCATGTACTTCTACTATCTTTACAGATAATAGAAGCAAACTATTCCTTCTTTCTTATTACAAAGCAATCTTTTTCAACTCTATTGTGTAAGTAGTATATAAGTTTTAACTTTGTGAGTTTTTCTAACTTTCTTACTACATACCCCAAGTCATGCTTGGGCTTTTCTAACTATACCAAATTTCTGGAATTTCCATAATCATATTATTTAGTTGATTCTTCTCCTATTATTTTGTTAAACCATCTGTACAAAGACAATACCTCAAACTCTTTCTCTGAGATTAGCTTACAGCACCAGAATATCATCACTACAACAGCTATAAAAGTCTGAAAGAAATATCCATTGTCATAGATACTATCTACTCCTGCTACAAAGAGTATAGTCACAAAGGCTGTTGTCCATAACAATATACCTTTGATTATGAGCTTAAATTTGTTCATTTTTTTAATTGTTTGTTAGGTTGAAAATAATTCAAGCACATCTTCTGTACTAAATTCTACCTTATTCTTATAGTCTATGTTAGACTTACTCATAGACTTACTGCCTTGATTATTCATAATGTTGCTATGAGCTAAGGTATTATTATGCACAGAGATGTGCTTTATATATTCATCAATGACCAATCCCACACTCTTGTCAAGAAGAGCATAAGATTGGGCAAAGATATATAACTCTCTAATTGTCACTGTGTATTTATTTAAGATTTTTACAGTAATCAAATATAATGTAGAGGATTATGGTATAGAATACCAAAGCCATTATAAATAGTATTACTTCCATATTATAGTCACCTCCTTTTCAAATCTTACTACTTCACCTGGAGTAATAGCTATCAAGTTACCAAATACCTTAATATATGCCTGTCTCTTGATAACTATTTCTCCCTTTATTACCATTTCCATGAATACTTTATGATTTCTCTTTAACATATTCATGTGTAATTTCTTTGATTGCTTGTAATTCTTTGAACTACATATTGCATTAGGATTTACTCTATATCTTGCCATAACTTAGTCTATTAAGTCCCATAAATAAGATTCATACTCACATGCAATTTCCTCATAAGTTAGTTTGGCTTCCTCTAAATATTCTGAGAGAAAATTACTTACTTGTTGGAAATTGTTAATATCACCATTGAATGTGACATTAAGCCACTTTTCACAAAAGTGAAGAGCAGCTTTCTGTTTATCTGTAGTCATAATTAGTCAACATAAGGTATGACAAGAGTAGATACAAATATATCCAAGTTCTCATCATAGGTGAATTTATAGTATGGATGAAAAGCATTAGCCATAGATGGATGCTGTTTATTCTTTATGCAATATTCACCCGTAGACCATAAATATCCTTGCTTATGTCCTAACTCTTCTTCCTCTGTCTTGATATGATACACTTTGTGTTGTGTGTAATCATTGTTTGACAGTTCTGGCTGATACTCTATCTGATAAAGTATGCCATTATAAAATACTTGTTTACCCATTTGATTGTTTGTTTATAAGTTAATAAAAGGGAAGTATGATAGACTCGAACTATCAATAACTGCAATTGAGTTATGTACTGCCATTGTACTACTTCCTAATCCCTAAATCATATAATATTAGTTGATGTCTTTAATATGTCTTAATTCTTATCTAATATTTAGCTTCATGACCTTCTTACTCTCTGTGCAATTTTATGTTGATTCCTGTTCTTTCTATCTCACTAAGTCTCTTGAGTAATTAATATCTTACTAAGTATCTTGAGTAATTAATATCACTCTCACCACAGTCCTGTAGTAGTGTACTATCCTTTACATCTGCACCCAATTTCAGTAGCACTTTCAATATTATAGGTACTCAATTGAAGACATTTAACAACAATTAATATGTATTTATTTGGTTGTTTGCTTGTTGGAGTGTAATTTTGTATTATCACTGTAACAGTAAAGACAGTCATACATTATTGGATAGGGTTATTTTAACAACATGCCAATCTGTACTCTATTATTATGATATGTAAGTTTATACTCTATTATCCTAACAATATGTAAGTCTATCTATACTATTAACTAACAATATGTCAGTTTATACTCTATTATTCTAACAATATGTCAGTCAGTCAATACTCTATTATTCTAACAATATGTAAATCAATACTCTATATATCCTAACAATATGTCAGTTTATACTCTTTAATCCTAACAATATGTCAATCCATACAAAACAATAAAGATAGGATATAAAGTGTATTCTATACTCTTTAATCTTAACAATATGTCAGTCAGTCACACATTATGATAATATGCCAGTCTGTACTATTTAATCTTAACAATATGTCAATCTATCCTATTTAATTCTAACAATATGTCAATCAATCTATACTATTAACTAACAATATGTCAATCCATACTATTAACTCTCAATAAATCAATAAGTTACACATTATGACAATAAAGATAGGATAAAGTATATTCCATACTCTATTAACTAACAATATGTAAGTCAATACTCTATTATTATAACAATATGTCAATAAGTTATATTCAATACAAGATAATAAAGATAGGATAAAGTATATTCCACACTCTATTATTCTATCCTACTTATCCAGTATATTAGACTTCTAAACACTCTACTTACCTCTTTAATCCTATCCTAATTACCTCTATTATTCTATCCTATTTACTCAGTATATCAGACTTTATTTCACTCTATTACCCAGTATATTAGACTTTATTCCACTCTAATTACCCAGTATATTATACTTCTAAACACTCTAATTACCTAGTATATCAGACTTTATCTCACTCTAATTATCTAGTATATTAGACTTTATTTACCTCTTTAATTCTATCCTAATTATCCAGTATATCAGATTTTATTCCACTTTAATTACACCTATTATTCTCCTGTCAGGAAGAGAAATAAATAGAGCAGATTTATCTCACTTTATTATACTCTTTCAAGAAGAGATATGAATAGGGCATAATCCTCCTGTCAGAAATAGATATAAATAGGGCATAATTTATCTCACTCTATTACCCTTTGTCAGAAATAGATATAAATAGAGCATACTTTATTACCTCTAATTACCTCTATTATTCTCTTCAGGAAGAAATGTAAATAGAGCATAATCCTCTTGTCAGGAAGAGAAATAAATAGGGCATTCTTTAATTACCTCTATTATACTCCTTCAGGAAGAGAAATGTAAATAGGGCATACTTTACTCACTCTAATTACATTTATTACCCTCCTGTCAAATAGGGCATACTTTATTTCACTCTGATTACCTTTATTATACTCTTCCAGAAAGAAATGTAAATAGGGCAATATTTATTTCTCTTTATTATACTCTTCAAGAAAGAAATATGAATAGAGCATAATTTATTTTACTCTAATTATCTCTATTATCATCTTGTCAAGAAGAAATGTAAAAAGGGCAGATTTTATTTACTCTAATTACACCTATTATCCTTGTCTGAAAGAGAAATAAATAGAGCCTATTTATCTCACTTTAATTACCTCTTTATTTCACTCTTCCTGAAATAGATATGAATAGGGCATTCTTATCTCACTCTAGTTACATTTATTATACTCTTCCTGAAATAGAAATAAATAGAGCATTTTTATTTCATCTAGTTACATTTATTATACTCCTTCAAGAAGAGATATAAATAGAGCAATCTTATTTCACTTTATTACCTTCTTGTCAAGAAGAGATATAAATAGAGCAATCTTATTTCACTTTATCTCACTCTATTTACATACTTTATCTCACTCTATCTACTAACAGCATTAAATCCTATTACATATAATTAATGTGTAACATATCTTAGAGTTATACTAAGAGCATACTAATGCCTACTTATATAACCTTTACACATAAAAACTATTAATGCTCAAGGGATAAAATTGTATTAATGCTTAAAGGAAATAAAAAGGCAAGCAGGCAGAAATGCCTGCTGCCTACCTGCTTAAAAGCTTACCAATACAGGTGCCCCTCCTTGACTTTCTTCATGCAAAAGCCAGAAGTTAGAACCATCAGAGCTAGTGACATTGCTTAGCATAGGATGTGATGGAATGCCTTTGACTGCAACTGCACCTGTCTTTGCACCATAGGTGAAGAAGAGCTTGCCTGTCTTAGGATTCTTCTTCACATCAATGTGTGATACATTCATTTGTGCCTTGAACTGCTCTACTGTCAGAGTGTCATTGAAAACCAGATTATTTTCCATAATGTAAAAAGTTAATTTGTTAATAATGTTAATTTTAGCTTAGGGGGCAGGACCCCCTTGGGCTAGGTGATGGGGAGGGTGAGGGGGGTGTAAGTACCACTCCTATAAATACCAAAAAAAAAATTCAAAAAAAAAATTAGAGAGGTAGATGGGGGGGGGTCAAAATCTACCCTATACTAATTGGAAAAGTGTGGAAAAGGCAGTAAAAAAAAATAAAAAAATTATTTTTTCTATAAATTTTTTATTTATATACTTGCGTATATCAAAATTTTTGCTTACCTTTGCATCCTAGTAGAGGTTAATGGTGGATTAACCTTTCACCCACGAGGTTAAAAAGTAATGGGTTAGAAGTTGGGTTAGTACTCTCACACTTACATAGAGAGGAGGTTGTCCCCAATACTACTAAAATTGCTACTATATAAGTTAGATTGCATGAGCGCATCCACCTGAGAAAATGCACAGGGAATCATGCTATAGGGGTATAATCAAGAACGGGTCTAATGAAGTTAGTAGTTAAATGGAGATTAGAAATAACTCTTATGAAGCCATAACAAAGCTTCAGGGACACTACTATATACAAAAATGAAAAAGATAAGTAATTACATTAAGGGTTCTATTAAGGATTATATTAAATGGTTATGGCAGTTTCCACAGAATATACTTGCTTTATGTATAGAGGGTGTATTGTGTCAAGTTGCATATAGAGAAGGTAAGGTAGGTGGTAATACTATTATAGTGAATATTACTCTACCTTCAGCTATGTCATTAGGAGATTATCTCTTTGTGAATCCTATGTCATCACAAAAGTCTATTCAACATGAATGTGGTCATAGTAAGCAATCTGATATATTAGGTCCACTATATTTGATAGTGATAGGAATCCCATCATTACTACATAACATAGTGCATTATCTATGTAGCAAGATAGGAATTAAATGGAACTACTACAGTTTTTATACTGAATCTTGGGCTAACAAGTTAGTAGGAATTACTTAAAGAGTATAGATTAGACCTAAACCAAAGCCTAACTTTACTCCTTCATGACAAGAAAATGATGCTTGAATTAAAAATAATTGGGAAAAAGCTTGGTGGTTTCAAATATTTTGCTTACCTTTGCAGAGCAATTGAGAAAGAGAGATTGGTTTTAGGAAATTTCCATTATTAGGAATGTTACTTTAACCAGTTGTTTAGAGTAACATTCCTTTTTTATTGCCCCATAGTATAGTTGGTTATTACACGGGATTTTGGCTCCTGTAACATAAGTTCAAGTCTTATTGGGGTAACAATAGTAAAGGTAAATGCCCTCTTAGTATAATGGATAATGCAAGGGTCTTCTAAGCCTTTAATGGGGGTTCAATTCCCTCAGGGGGTACTAAATGTTGGGTTAGACAAAGTAGTTAAGTCACCACATTTTCAATGTGGAGATTATGGGTTTGAGTCCCTCATTCTCCATACTATGTTTTCATGTTTTCATAATGTTGAGCTTTTGCTTGAACCCTCTTTTGGGCAGTTAGAGGTTAAAGAAACTGCCCTATCAATGCTCCTTAGTTCAGTGGTTTAGAATAGTTCCCTTACAAGGAAAAGGTCATTAGTTCAATTCTAATAGGAGCAACATAATGGGGATGGAGCTTATATGGTACAAGCTACTGACTGTTAATCAGAAGAGAGTAGGTTCAAGTCCTATCTTCCCCCGCAAAAACTTCTGCAAGGAGTTTAGTCAAGTAGCTTGCAATACTTGATGCCATCATTTCTGAAAGTTCTCTGAGTGCAATAAGGAGAAGTAATCAATGATTTGATGTTTTAGCAGGTTAGAGAAGTAGTTATCTCACTCCACGCATGAGGGAGAAATCAGTGGTGCAAATCCACTACCTGCGACTAAGTAATTGGGAAGTAGCTCAATTGGTAGAGCACTGGTCTCCAAAACCAGCAGTTGTGGGTTCAATTCCTGCCTTCTCAGCATATTGGGATGTATCTCCTCTGTCTGATAAACAGTTGAAAGAGTAGTTGGTTACAGGTGAGTTCAATTCTCATCATCCCAACATTGGTCAAGAAGAGTAATAGTTAATGTACTTCAATGGTAGAAGGCTGCTCTCATAAGGCAGTAGTTGAAAGTTCAAGTCTTTCTATCAGCACTGTGTTAGTAGCTCAGTCAGGTAGAGCAGAGGATTGTGGCTCCTTATGGCATGGGTTCAAATCCCATCTAACACCCCAATATACTGGTATATCCCCTCTGTCTTATACACAGTAGAAAGGGTAATAGGTTGCATGTGGGTTCAAACCCCTCTACCAGTACTATGATAGATTAAAGTAGAAAGATAGAAGCTCAAAGGTTATATGATAAAATAGGCAATATTAAGGTTGTAGCTAAAACTCTTCACATATCCTATGAAGCCTTAAAGAAATTTATAATTTTTAAGGATAGACCTAAGAGACAAATAAAACCTGCAAGAGATACTTCAGGATACAGAAGTGCTATAAAGCAGAAACTAATAGAATATAAAGGAGGTAAGTGCCAGATATGTGGATATAATAGGTGTATCAATGCTCTTGAGTTCCATCATTTGATTCCCTTAAACCAGAGGTAGATAAATGTATATTAGTTTGTGCTAACTGTCATAGAGAGATACATGCAGGATTAATTAGTTTATAACTTGAAGTACCTGAGTGGTCTAAGGGCACAGACTGCAAATCTGATGATTAGTGGGTTCAAATCCCACCTCCAAGTCTATGTGTTATGTAGATAAACTTATAAAGAATAATACAGGAGTTTCTTCAAAGAACTTCTTCTTAGTGGCAGTTACCTTAATAGGTTTAATCCTACTATTAGTTCCTGCTGTACTTCTTATAATAGAAGTGTGTTATAACCATACTATACAGACAGACCTTAATGGTCTTGCTGCTTATATAGGTGCTGTTGCTGGAGTATTTGCATCAGCAGGTATTACTAAAGCATGGTCTGAAAAGTATGAAAAGAAATAATGCTCCTATAGCTGAATTGGTTAAAGCACCTATCTCTTAAACAGGGGACTCAAGGTTCAAGTCCTTGTGGGAGCACATAACATATTATTAACTCCAAATTTTTATTGTTATGAAAAAGGTTATTTCATTAATTAAGAGGGGTGTTAAAGCATACTTTAGACAAGCTGCTAAGGCTTATGCTTGGACACCTACAGGAACTATTCCAGTTGGAATATAGTTCCTTTGATGTTGGAGTGAGTAATAAATATTATATGGGGTAGCTTTAATGTGATGAATTAGTGTGGACTGTAAATCCACTGCCTCAGGCTATTTAAGATTCAATTCCTTTCTGCCCCACTTCAATAGAAATCTTTGTCCTTGACTTATGGAAGGTGATGTGGGTAGAGACACAAATAAGTCATTATGGGTACTGGGCAGGTATGGTTACATTGCGGAGGACTGAAAATCCTTAGAACAAAGTTCGATTCTTTGAGTACCCACTATATACTCCTGTGGTGGAATTGGAATACACACTGACCTCAAAAGTCAGGGCTTGAAATAAAGATTAAGAGTTCAACTCTCTTCAGGAGTACTAATGCCCTCTTGGTGGAATTTGGTAGACACATCTGCCTTAGAAGCAGACATGAAGTAATAGTAGTGTAAGAGTTCAAGTCTCTTAGAGGGTACTAAAAAATAATTTGAAAATAATTGGGAAAATATTTGGTTAATTGAAATATTTTGCTTAACTTTGCGTCATCAAAATAAGAGAATATGTTTGAAGAAGATAGCCTATTTACTCCAATGGAATCAAGCAGAAGTACAGAAGTATCTGGTTCTCAGTTCTTTATCAACTTCTTAAATCAGCTTGAAGGTTGGAAGACTAAGTGTAAGAATCTGCATTGGGCAGCACCTAAGAAGAATATCCATGTATATCTTGATGAGTTCCTTGATATATTGTCAGATTATCAGGATGGGCTTGCAGAAGGATATATGGGAATACTTGGCAAGATGCAACCTAATGTAATCAAAGGAACTTCAAGTGATGCACTGAATGCTTTTGACTTTATAAGTGAAGTTAAGTCTGCTACTATTGCATTCTATGATAAGATTCCTCAAGAGACCATATATAAAGGTATAACATCTGAATGTGAAACCTTTATTCAGAATATCAATAAGTATGACTACTTATTCCACTTATGTGATATAAGACCTTACTAATGACAAAACTGAGAAGTAGAGAAGTATACATCAAGCAATTGATTTATACAATATAGATACTTCCCACTTTACAGGTCAGGGATGGAACTCTGGTGAAAGATATTCTCCAGTAGTTAAGAAATTCCCTCTTAGTAGGATTCTTGTAAATCCTTCAAGATATAACTCAAACAATCTAAAGAGAAGATTGCTTTCAGAAAATATAAAAGAATAGAGATGTGGGTTGTCTGAATGGCAAGGGCAAAAGATACCTTTAGAGCTGCATCACAAAGATGGTAATAATAGTAATAATGAAATAGGTAATTTACAGCTCTTATGTCCTAATTGTCATGCTCTGACAGACAATTACAGAGGGAAAAATAAAATGGTCTAATGGTGGAACTGGAATACACAAGGGACTTAAAATCCCTCGCCCTTTAGGGATTGAGGGTTCAAATCCCTCTTAGACTACAATGCCTCCTTAGTGTTAATGGTTTAGCAAGCCTGTCTTGTAAACAGGAAGAGAGGGTTCAAATCCTTTAGGAGGCTCTATAATGTAGGTATGGGGTTAGTTCAAGTCTGATTATCTACTCAAATGCAGGTATAGTATAAAGGTTAGTATGTAACACTTCCAATGTTAATGTGTGGGTTCAATTCCCACTATCTGCTCAAATATACATCGTGGGGTGATAGCAATGGTAGCTAACAAGGCTCATAACCTTGAGGTTGAGAGTTCGAGTCTCTCCCCCGCAACTAATTTAGGTAATATGGAAGAGATAGAAAAGGTAAAGATGACAAGAACCAAAAAGACCAATGGTTCAGAGGTCCATCAAGTTATGACTGCATTAACTGATACTACAATCAGAGGTATTGTAAGGTCAGCCAATGAGGAAGGAATTAAGAGAGGGGATATAGTTTCTCTACTTAAAGAAAATGGTCAGTTTGTATTAATCTACTTTAAATAAAACATTATGGAAATGGAAGAGCAGAAGACAATAGAAAGACCCTTGATGAGTGAAGAGGAGTTCAAGGATTACATAAAGAAGAATAGAGTAGATATTGTAGGAGATTTCTATGAAAGAGGTATTCTTCACCTGAGAACCTATGAAGCAGTAAGCAGGTTTAAGTCTGCAAGGAGAGCAATCAGAAGAAGTCATATATCTCTTGATGGATTTATTTATCCTAAGAGACCTTTTAACAATGCTAAGCATGGTAAGAATAGTCTGAATGACAGAAAGAAGATGATTTATGAGCAACTTAAACACAGAAAATCAGCCTAATGATTACAATGAAGTGCCAGTATTATACTGCAAGCATTGTCTATCATTGAATATTAGGAACATTCCAGGAATGGAGGATTCAGATTACTGTGATGAGTGTGGCTCCACTGATATAGGAGAATGTTCAATAGAGGAATGGGAGACCCTCTACAAGAATAGATATGGACACAGATACCTTGAAGAGTATTAACAATTTAATTATAAAGTAAAATGGAAGAGCAAAAGGGAAAGGTTGTAGAGATGCAGCCAACAACAAAGGAAACAGAGAGACCTGAGAAGATGTCTTATGAGCAGTTAGAGAACATAGCTCATCAGCTTAGTGAGCAGTCTAAGCAGTTGTATATGAAGTTACAGGCTGCTAATATGGGTAATATGTTCAAGAGACTTGACTACTTGTTTAAGGTAGTAGAGAATGGACATAGGTTCAAGCAGGACTTCCTTGAAAAGTGTATTGCTGAGATTGAGGAAATTATGACAGTTCCTGAAGAGACTGAGGAAGAGGAAACACCAGATATTAAAACTGAAGAGTAAATTACAAGATGAAGAAGGCTAACAATATAGTTAGAATCCCCACTTCATTAAATGGTAAATTCTTTAGATATTGGTTTGAATTTTTAGAGCCTTTTCATAAGCTAACTGATAGAGAGATTGATGTAATTACATCCTTTGTTAAGCAGAGATATGAACTCAGTAAAGTTATCAAGGACAATGAGATACTTGATAAGGTTACAATGAGTGAAGATACAAAGAAGAAAGTAAGGAAAGAGTGTAATATCACTCTCCCACACTTTCAAGTAATTATGGGCAAGCTAAGGAAGAATAAGGTTATCATTGATGGCAAGATTAATCCAAGGTTTATTCCTAACATTGATGAGGAGACTGGCACTTTCCAACTATTGTTACTTTTTGAATTGAAATGAATTATCCTGATATAATTGGTAAAGTTTCTGAAGAGTTGAATTTACCTAAAGGAGTGGTAGATAAAACATATAAGGCATTTTGGTTATTTATTAACCAATCTATACAGTCCTTGCCATTAAAGGAGAATCTTAATGAAGAGGATTTTGCTAAGTTAAGAACAAATTTCAACATTCCATCACTGGGTAAATTGACTTGCACTTATGATAGGATGTTAGGTATAAAAAAGAGATTCAAGTTTATAAAACAGATAAGGGAGAAGAAATGAAGAAATTGTTTATTAGTCAGCCCATGAAGGGCAAGACAAATGAAGAAATAGAAGCAGAAAGAGCCAAAGCAGTGGAAGAGGCTAAGGCAGTACTCAATGATGATGTGGAAGTAATTGATAGCTTCTTCAAAGATGCACCAGTAGATGCAAGACCTCTATGGTTCTTGGGTAAATCAATTGAGCTATTATCTGTGGCAGATGCTGCATATTTTGCTAAAGACTGGGACAAATATAGAGGTTGTAAGATTGAGCACTCTTGTGCTGTAGAATATGGTATAAAAGTCATTGAGTATGTTGAAGGTTAAGAAGATAAAGCCAATGTTCACTGCACTTATCACTACAATGGATAAGTATGAGCATGATATGATGGTAGGAGCTGGTCTTATTGATGTGACTAAGAGAGAAGGCAGCTTGAAGGAATATCAGAGAGTACTTGCAGTGGGTAGCTCTGTTAGAGACATTAAAGTTGGTGACTTGGTATGGGTTAATCCTACAAGATTTGGTGTAAAGAAACACAGAGAAGGTTCTCTAAAGGATGGAGTAATCACTGATAACCCTATCATAACTTACAACTTTGATGTTGTTGAGATGGATGGAAAACAGTGCCTATTACTACAGGATAGGGATATTGACTTCATTATTGAAGAGTATGAGGAAGTTCCTGACCCAACTCCTTCACCAATCATTCAACCAGAGAAGAAGAGACTAATTGTATAATTCAAAAGAGTGTATCAGGAAAACTAATCTTGATACACTCTTTTTTTTTTTCTTAGATTATGATAAAATTGTTCAAATATGAAGGTTACAAAGTAGTAATATCTGAGGAAGCTTTTGCTCTTAAACCTTTCAGACAAATATGGCAAAGAGATAAGACTGTTAATAAGGATAAGGCTATAATGGAACTTGGCTTTATATACTTCTTTTGTGACCCAAGAAGTGACTATCAGTACCTTGTAGATGACAAGGAAAGAATGGAAGCTATTAAAGAGGGAGAGGGATTACCTCCTAAATGGGAACCAGATAGAATAGTAACAGAGGCAATGAAATTTTATAAGTCCTTTAAGCCAATCTCAGCTTTACTCCTTGAAGACACGAGGTTTATGGTTGATAAATATAGAAAAAGACTGAAAGCCCAAGAGTTTGATGAACTTGAAATTAAGGATTTGAAAGAAGCAGGTGCCCTCATTAAGCAAATACCTTCTCTTGTGAAAGACCTCAATGAGGCTGAAAAGGCGCTTAACTCTGAAATGAGAGAGTCAGGCAGAATGAGAGGACAGGGAGAAAAGACTATATTTGAGGATGACTTAGCACTATAATTATGAAAGCAGAAGATATAATAGAAGGTCTCAATAAACATATTGAGATAAGGAGAGGTGAAAGGGGAATTGAGAATGTAGGACATATTGTATTACAGAGGGAGATAATACCTCATTCCTCATTTAAGGTCTATAAGATTTATAAGTACACTCTGTGGTTTACTAAGAGAGGTAAGTCCTATGAAGTAATGAAGATACAACATATTGCCAGGGTTCCTGGTGGTCAAGAAGAGAGTATATTAAGGAAGATGGATATTATGTTGAGTACATCAATATTCAATTGGATAGGCTCTTATTTTTATGAAGCAGTTATAAAGGGAGAATATAATGGAGTTTCAGAAGATACCAATGAATGAATATCAGACTGAGCTGACTGAGGAATTGGTCAATAGCCTTCCTCAGGAGGTTCAGGACCAGTTATTTGATATTATAAATAATGTAGAGTTTGTCAAGAGATTGATAAGTCCTGCAAGAGAACATGCCAAGGATAGACCAAGAGATGATAGAGGTAGAATCATTGTGGACTTGGCTAATCCTCATATATTGGAGGATATGGACTATTTCAGACCATCTGCTATACATTATGAGAAGTATGGTACATTTACTAACCTCAGACCTAATGCCAATCCTAATAGTGAGTATGGCAAATGGGTAAGAGAGGAAAGGAGAAGAATCTGGGATGGTTATGTGAGGGAAAGTGATGGAGAATGGGTTACAGGCTATATGTATTGGTTCCTTAACTATTCTCCTATGATGCTCTCTAAGATTAGAGAGTATAAGGATAAGAATGGTAAAAAGAGAAAGTCTAAAAGAGCTGATAGAATAGAAGCACTTCCTGAATGTTGGGAAGGAATCTATTGGAGATTCCATTGCTTAGACCAAGCATCAAATGGTGGCTTGTACAATAACTTTGAGGGAAGTCAGCACATGGCTGAGCTTGCTTCCAGAGGTAAAGGTAAGTCATATAGTCTTGCATCCATACTTAACCACATCTTTGTAGTAGGTGAAAATGAAGAGGCACATGAAAAGGTAAAGGGTATAGTAACTGCTTATCAGAGGGAGTACCTTACTAAGGATGGTGTTCTTAATAAGTTTGTGGATATGGCTAATTTCTGTGCAACCAATACCCAGTTCCCAAGAAAGAGATTAAAGAGCTCTTTGCAGGAAATGACTTGGATAATGGGATATAAGGATGTAGACCTTGATATTGAAAGAGGTACTCAAAATACAGTACTTGGAGTATCATCTAAGGATGATGAGTCTAAGTTGAGAGGTAAGAGAGCTGCTAAGATTCTTATTGAGGAGTTTGGTACATTCCCAAGACTTGTAGACTTGTATAATGTATTGTTGCCTTCAGTACAAGAAGGTGATATTGTCTTTGGTCAAATCTATATGTTAGGTACTGCTGGTGATAATGAGTCAGACTTTGCTGGTGCTCAAGAAATTATGTATAACCCAAAAGGTTATAATATGTATGCCTTACCTAATGTATTTGATAAGTATAACCAAGGTAAACCTTACTTTGTATTCTTCTTTCCTGGCTATGTAAATAGAAAGGGATGCTATAATGAGGATGGTGTATCTGATGTGATTAAGGCTCTTATTGAGATTCTTATGAATAGGTACAGAGTAAAGTACAATTCTACTGACCCTAATACTATCATTAAGACCATTGCTGAGGTTCCTATTACTCCTGCTGAGGCTATTGTTAAGACAGGTGTAAATATGTTCCCTATAGCTGACTTAACTGAAAGAGTAGGTCAATTAGATGCCAACCCTATAGAGTATGATGATGTATATGTAGGTGATTTGGTATTTAATAAAGGTGGTCAAGTAGAGTACAAACCTACCTCTGCCATACCTATTAGGGATTTTCCTCATAAGGATAATAAGATAGAGGGTGCTATTGAGATATACCAAATGCCTGAGATTGATAAGAATACAGGTAAGCCATATAATGACAGGTATATATTAGGTGCTGACCCTTATGATGATGATGAGTCAAATACTATGTCTTTAGGTTCTATATTTGTATTAGACCTATGGACAGATAGGATAGTGGCTGAATACACTGGAAGACCATCTTTTGCTGATGATTACTATGAGATTTGTAGAAAACTTTGTCTATTCTACAATGGTAGGTTGAATTATGAGTATAATAAGAAAGGTCTATTCTCTCACTTCTCGACAAGAAATAGTCTTTATCTCCTTACAGATGTTCTTGATTTCTTAAAGGAAAAGCAGATGATGAAGGATGGCTATGGTAACAAGTCAAAAGGTACTAATGCCTCTCCTGCCATTAATGCCTATGCAAGGAGTAGATTGAGAAGCTGGCTATTGGCTCCAGTTCCTATTATGCAGACTATTGATGGAGAAGAGAAAGAAGTGACGGTTCCAAGGTTATTTACTGTAAGGAACAGGGCACTGCTAAAAGAGCTTATTAATTACAACTCTGAAGGTAACTTCGATAGAATATCTGCTATGGGCATGTTAATGCTTTTAAGAGAGGATAGGATGATAAGATACCAAGGAGATGTCAGTAAGGAGAAGCAGGAGAGAGCCAATAATAATTATGATGGTAATGACCTATTCTTCAAGAGAAACTATGACTTTAGGTTCAGGCAGTAAATTTAGTAAAAATGAAGGCTAATGATTAATAAATTACTTATATACTTGCATAGGTCAAGGATTTTACTTACCTTTGCACAGTAATTAAATTGAAGTATATGGGATATGAAATGATAAACTTGCCCCCACAGCAACTTCCCTTCAATAAGAAAAATAAAGCTTGGAGGAAGAAGCACTTGGATTGGGCAGACAGTAAGACCTTCTTCAATTATAGCTTAGTTAGAAAATCTGTAATACATAAGAAAATTAACTATGACTTGCTCAATGGTAAACTCCACATGAGTGACCTTGAGATGATACTGAATCCTGAGAAGCTACAGGCAGGTTTCATACCTGACAGGATTCAACACTATCCTATTATGAATAGTAAGTTGAATGTGCTTAGAGGTGAGGAAAGTAAGAGAATCTTTGACTTCAAAGTAGTAGTTACTAATCCTAATGCTATTACAGAGATAGAGAATAACAAGAAGCAAGAATTACTACAGAAGCTACAAGAGTGGGTATCTAATACTTCTCAGTCAGAAGAGGAGGCTAATCAGGAGCTTGAAAAGATAAATGACTATTACAGCTATGAGTGGCAGGACATGAGAGAAATAAGGGCAAATGCCCTATTAAACCATTATGTAAAGGAATTAAATACCCCTCTAATGTTCAACCAAGGCTTCATGGATGCAATGGCAGTTGGTGAAGAGATTTACCAATGTGATATTGTAGGAGGTGAACCTACTATTGAGAGATTAAATCCACTCAAGGTAAGAATCTTTAAGTCAGGATATAGCAATAAGATTGAGGATGCAGATATGATAATCCTTGAAGATTATTGGAGTCCAGGCAAAGTCATTGATACCTATTATGATGTATTGACAAAGAAAGACATGGAGTACATAGAGAAGATGCCTGACCATGTAGGTCAAGCTGCTACAGACTCTATGGATAACATAGATGAGAGATATGGCTTTGTCAATAACAACATGATAGGAGATGAAATAAGTACAGAGGGATTCTTTTGGGACCCATTAGGAGGATATGATGGAGTTAATAACTCACTTCTTCCTTATGATGTTGCAGGAAACTTGAGAGTACTTAGAGTATATTGGAAGTCAAGGAGAAAGATTAAGAAGGTAAGAAGTTATGACCCTCAAACAGGTGAAGAAGTATTTAACTTCTACCCAGAGACTTATGTAATAGATAAGGATGCTGGAGAAGAGGAACAGGTATTCTACATCAATGAAGCATGGGAAGGAACTAAGATTGGTACTGATATATATGTAAATATGAGACCAAGAGTAGTTCAGTACAATAGACTAAGTAATCCTTCAAGATGTCACTTTGGAATTGTTGGCTCCATTTATAACCTTAATGACAACAGACCATTCAGTTTAGTAGACATGATGAAGCCATATAACTACTTATATGATGCAATACATGATAGATTGAATAAACTGATAGCAAGAAACTGGGGTTCATTAGTTAGACTTGACTTTGCCAAAAAGCCTAAAGGATGGGATGTAGAGAAGTGGTTATACTATGCGAAGACAATGGGTCTTGCAGTAGAAGACAGCTTCAATGAGGGTAATGTAGGTGCAGCTACAGGTAAACTTGCAGGTGCATTAAACAATGCTTCCGCTGGTGTAATTACAGCTTCTGATGGTAATCAGATACAGCAATACATTAATCTTCTTGAATTTATCAAGATGGAAATGGCAGAAGTTGCTGGTATTACCAAACAGAGAGAAGGTCAAGTAAGTAATAGAGAGACAGTAGGTGGAGTAGAGAGGAGTATGATGCAGTCTTCTCACATTACAGAGTGGCTATTTGTAGTACATGAGGAAGTCAAGAAGAGGGCATTAGAGTGCTTGCTTGAAACAGCTAAGATAGCATTAAGAGGCAGAAGCAAGAAATTCCAATATATCTTGTCTGATAATTCAGTGAGAGTTATGGAGATAGATGGTGATGAATTTGCAGAAGCTGATTATGGTCTTGTAGTGGATAGTAGCAATGGTGTTCAAGAATTAAACTCAAAACTTGATACTTTAGCTCAGGCAGCATTGCAGAACCAGACTCTATCATTCTCAACTATTATGAAGCTATTCAGTTCATCTTCACTTGCCGAGAAGCAAAGACTTGTTGAAAAGGATGAAAGAAGTATCCAAGAGAGACAAGCCCAAGCACAGCAACAACAGCTGCAAGTACAGCAGCAAGAGATAGAACAGAAGACTCAGATGGAGCAGGCTAAGATGCAACAGGAAGATGCTCTTAACCAAAGAGATAATGAGACAAAGATTCTTATTGCCCAGATGCAAGCCTATAGCAAGAATAGTGAAGATGATGGCATAATAGAGCCTGAATATTCACAAGAAGCTAAGGATAAACTGATGGAATCAATAAGACAATTTGATGAGAGAATTAAGCTTGATAGGGAAAGATTAGAGTTTGATAAAGATAAGGCAAGGTCTGATGCAAAACTCAAAGAAAAGCAAATAAATAAAACAGCTCAAAAATCAGACAAATGAGAAGATTTAGAGATATTATAGAAGATATTAAAGTCCCAAGTACTCAAAGCTTATTGCTTAATAATGGAGAGCTAAAAGTATATGGAGCCAAGGGATGGACTTCTCTAAATGACACTTTTGAAGATAGACAGGAGCTTGAGGAGAAGGTAGACAACCTTGATAAAGATATGGGAACTGCCAATGACAACATCACAAAGTTGCAAAATGGCAAGCTCACTTGTCTGCAACTTCAGATTGGTGATAGTGATGCAGTAAAGCAATCTAATCTCAAAGAGTTACAAGGTATTGCAGGATTCTTCTTTACAGAACTTGATTATGGATATGGTGTTGGTACTTATCAATCAAGTACAGGAGGATTTGCCCATGTAGTAACTGCCCATGATAATGATGCTTATTATGATATTGCTGCTGATGGCTCTATAACAAAGAATGATAGTTATATCAGTCCTAATGAGCCATACACAGTCAATCTTACATCAGAGCAAGTTGATGTAGCACTTGATGATGTTACAGCAAGTAAGGTGAATAAGTGTGGTGAGATTACTATAACAGGCTCTACTGGTCCTATTACCTATACAAGAACTTCAGATTCAACATCTGCTGCCATATATTTTATAAGTGATAGGAAAGATGGGAAGGTAACATTGCTTACCTATATTGTGAGTACAAAAACTATTAGTTCTGCTGTAGTAAATCTGCCTTTGCCAGCAGCTACTACTACACAAATAGGAGCAGTAAAGAAAGTATCAGCTATTGAAGATTTGGTAACTGACTCTGCCACTGCTGAGAGTGTAGCATATAAAGTCAATGACATATTGGCAGCATTGAGAACAGCAGGTATATTAACTTCCTAAGAAAAAAAAAATGAAGACTGTAAAAGATATAATGATTAGTGTATCTGAGCCTACTGTAAACAATGTAGGATGGTTAAAACCATTATCAAATGGTACTTTTATGCTGTTTTTTTTTGGTGATAAAGGATGGACTCCTATCTCTGTAGGATTATCAGGAGAATTGAAATTCCAATACATACAAGAGGTTCCAGATATAATAATTGAAATTCAATAATAATATGGGAAAAATAAAGAAAATCTTAGAAAATGAATTAGTAGGAGGTACTCAAAATACTGATGTATATCCTGTTACTTCTGTCAAGGCTGTCTATGATGAGGATAATGAGAGACTTGATAACATTCTTAATAGGAGGGGAGTAGTAAATATATCTACTAATTATAATGCTGACCATATAGCAGAGATTCTAACTTTAGAACAAGCTATTGCTAAAGTGCCTTCAAAAGATAGAGTACTCGGCTTTCAAGGTAAGTTTTTATCAGAAAATGGTTGGAAAAGCTATGTATTCATTGGGAACTCTATTGCAGATTGGACTAATAAGACTAAATGGAATAATTATCTCACTGGTACTGATGTAGTGCAGGAATCTGGTGAGTCTGAAGACAAGGTGATGTCTCAGAAGGCAGTGAGTGATAAACTCAGCATAAAGAGTGCAATTTTAAACTCGCAAAAAGTATCTGTATCTTTAGGAAAAAATCTATTTAATAAAAACAATAGTAACAATATAACTGGATATTATATTGGGTATTTAGGGGGACTTGTAAAAAATAATAGTTTCATTGTAACACACCCCATTAAGGTTCCTGCTGGAAAAAGTGTCTTTTCTGCAAATGCCTATGACCAAAGTGTTTATAATAACATATATAATTCTGATGGTAAGCTATTAGAAACAGTATTAGGGCAGAAATATACAAATAATCATAGCGAAGATGTATATATCAGGTTTACTTGTAATGCATTAAGCTGGAATACTATCCAAGTAGAGGAGGGAACATCTGCAACATCTTACAAGGAATATACGGAAAATCGAGAAACTAAAGAACACTTAGACGATTTAAAAGTATCTTTAAATGATAAAATAGATGCAAATCTGACTGCCAATCTTTTTAATAAGTATTCAAATGATAATGTTATTGGAGCAATAGTAAACTATAAAGGAAAAGTAGAGAAATCTTCTAATTATAGTAATTTTTTCGCAACACATAAAATTCCTATACATAAAGGAGAAAAGCTTACAATAAATAGGTCTTATACTCAAAATGTTTATGCTGCCCTGTATGATATTAACGATAATCCCATTGTCGTAAAAGCGACTTTTTCTTTAGAATATGTTGAAGGGGCGTCTTATGCTAGATTTACATCTGATGCTTATTATCTTTCCGAAATCAAAGTTTGGATAAATGATATTCAGCCAAAAACCCTTGAATATTCAGATAAGCTTGACTTAAAGTCAGAAATTGAGAAGAATTTTATAAAGAAATCACTTAGCAAAAATCTTTTCAACAAGAATAGTTCTGACAACCTCATCGGATATACTTATTATTCGGATGGAAGACTTGTCAAACTCGATAATAATATCTTAATGCTTACTCATGAGATAGACATTGATTGCTTGCAGTACTACTGCAACAATGCTATCACAGAGAATGTTTATAGTGCAGTATTTGATAACAAACATAATTTGCTATTTACCTTCCAATCAAAAACTTTGGATTGCAGGAATGTGCCACAAGCAAGATATGTAAGATTTGCACTTTATACATCAGACAAAGATACAACACAAGTTGAGAAGGGTACTGCATACACATCTTACGAGGATTATACAGAGTTCAAAGGGTATGGACTTGGAGGTACTAGTAATAAGCCCAAGAAAAATATATTATGGCTAGGAACATCTATCCCAAATGGTTCTTTGTCTTATAAGATTAATTATAATGGAGTGGAATTAAACAACAACTATCCACAGATAGTAGGTCATATTCTTGGCTGTAATGTTAATAATCAGGCACTAGGGTCTAGTCGTTTGAGAGTAGGAAATAAAAAAAATGTAACAGAAGATAACCCATTAGGATGGACTAAAGGTGCATGGTGGGAAGGTGATGTGATGCCTTTGATGAGCACAAAAGCGGAGAAAGAGGATATTGTCAATAACTGGAGTAAGTACTGTGCAAAGTATAATTGGCAAGGAGCACCAGAAACTTTAAGTGACAATTATAAAACTCTGATATTATCATCAACTTATGAGTATAGAGTTTTGAGTTTCCTCAATGGAAGCAATCCTCCAGACATTATAGTAATAGACCACGGATATAATGATGGAGTTCCTGTTGATTCAGAAGGTAATTTTGAGGAAGATATAAATAGCACGGATAGATTTACTTTTTTTGGAGCATACAACATGCTCATAAATACTATAAGAAAGTATAACTCTAGAATAAAGATTGTGCAAATTTCCCATTTCATTTCTAAGCATAGAGGTAATGAGCCGAATTATACTAATTTGGTAAAAGGACAAAAAGCTATCGCAGACAAGAATGGAGTGATATTCTGTCCTTTGTATGATATTGATGGATGGGATGCGGAAGGTTATATCAAAACCCATGGAAAATGGGTGTATGACACTGGTTCTCATAGTTCAGAAAAGTGGGCTACATGGAAAGATAATACACTTTCAGAAGCTATAGACATGACACCTACTGTGTTGCATTGTCCTGATACCGTTCATCCTCATTCAGATATGAGTGGACAATCAAACATACAGCTTGCAGAAGCATTGGCAGCTTGGTTCAGTGGAAATGTTTTTTAAAAAGACTCTGAACTCTAAGTCACTGACTTTGGAAATGAAGAGAAGGGTGAGTTGAAAAATTCACCCTTCTTTTATGCAAGCCTGCACCATTTTCTTAGGAGCATCTTTCCATTTCCAATTCAAGATATTATATATTGTCCTTAATAAAATATTAAAATTATATTTTACTTAAAAGTAAAAATTATAAGTAAATCACTTATGTTCTTGCATAGGTTATTTATTTTTTATATATTTGCACCCTAAAAGAATGTATTTATGGTAAAGAGATATATAAGGATTGGAATAGTCATTTTGATGAGCTTGCTTGCTGTAAGTACATATACATTGTACAACAGAAACCAAGACCTTAAAGAGGAAATATCAGTATCAATGTCCAATCAAAAGGCATTCATAACTGAGAACTCCTCATTAAAAGAAGAGAACAGAGCATTCAAGTTTACTGTAGAACAACTTAACTACTATAATGATTCTATCCTACAAAAGATGAATGAGGTCAGAAAGGAGTTAAAGATAAAGGATAAGGATTTGAAGCAGATGCAATACCTTTTATCTGAGGCTACAAAGAAAGATACAATAGTATTTAGAGATACTCTGTTCAGAGAACCTACATTAGACATAGATACACTTGTAGGAGATAAGTGGTATCAAATGAAGCTTGGACTTAAATATCCAAGTACAATCACTACAGACCCTAAGTTTGTCAGTGAGAAGTATATAATGGTGGATTATAAGAAAGAGACTATAAATCCCCCAAAGAAATGTTGGTTACTCAGATTATTTCAAAAGAAGCATAAAGTAGTAGAAGTGAATGTTGTGGAGAAGAACCCTTATATTGAGAATAAACAACAAAGATTTATTGAAATTGTAGAATAATTATGATTGACTTAGGAATACTAATCACTGGAGGTATAGGGCTTATTACCACAATAGCCAGTGGCTGGACATCATGGTTCTTTGCAAGAAAGAAGTATGATAGTGAAGTTGATAGTAACCTCATAAGTAACATGAAAAAATCATTAGACTTTTATGAGAAGCTCTCTACTGATAATAGAGAGAGATTGGAAGAGGTGCTAAAAAGAAATACAGAATTGGAGCAGGAAGTGGAGGAACTTAGGAAACAAATATTTAACCTTATGAGTTCTATATGTACTGACCTTACCTGCCAATTGAGAAAGAGAAACTTAAATCTTTTTAATGAATATGGAATTAGTAGTGGACAGAAAATGGAAGAAGCAGAGCTACACCATAAGTAATCTTACTATTGATGGAAAGTGGTTCTGCAATGTGCTTGAAGATGCTGATAGAAAGCTTGACAGTTCTATGAGCATAGCTAAGATTAGGGAGCTGAAGAAGCCCTCAATTACAGCTATACCAAGAGGTACTTATGAGATTACCTTGGATGTAACTTCTCCTAAGTACTATACTAATAGTTTCTACAAGCAAGTATGTAATGGTAAAGTGCCAAGACTGCTTAATGTAAAGGGATTTGAAGGCATACTTATTCATGCTGGCAATACTGACAAAGACTCAGCAGGATGCCTATTAGTAGGTATCAATAAAGTTAAGGGTCAAGTAGTAAACAGCAGAGATACCTTCAAAGAGCTATATAAGCTCCTTAAAGACAAGCATGATAAAGGTGAAAAAATAACCATTAAAATCTTATAACTATGGCAAAGAAATGTGGTTGTAAAGGAAAAGGAAAAGGTAAGAAAGGTAAATAACTAAAAGTGTAAAATTATGGCAAGAGGAAAAAGAAGACCAAAGCCAATATCACCAAAGGCTGGTATCAAGAGAACAAGGTATGGCTGTGGAGGAAAACTTAAATAAGAGTATGTACAAGTTACTTATACTAATGCTCAAATACATACCTATGTTAATATCATTAGTATATGTACTAAACACAGCTTTATCCTACTTTTATATAGACATTCCTGTATTGAGCAATCTGGCAGGAATGTCTATATTGCCTTAGATATTTATGTATTTATCTGCAACAGTATTTAGGTTTTGTTTATATCACAAGATGTTCTTACATTTATATATTAAGAGTCATAAGAAGCCTACTATTAAAGATAGTAGATGATATTGATGCAGGCAATTCAAATATATCTGAGGAAGAAGCCCTTGAAATAGTAGATAGTTTGAAGAGGTTTACTGACAAGGAGAAAAGATTAAGCAAGTATGCAGCTTGTGAATATTTGAATGTCAGTAGAGCAACTTTTGATAACTACGTCAGAGAAGGAAAGTTACCAATAGGTTTCAAAGAATTAAGTTAGTCTAAGAAAGAGTTGGATGAAGTTGTCAAGAAGTGTAGAAATAGCACTCTCTTGTACAGTAAGAAGCACCCTCTTGTACAGTAATATGCTTAGTAAGAAGTACTCTCTTGCTTAGTAATATGCCTATTGAGAACTTATAATATAATACTTAGGAGGAGAAAATATGATAACCCAAAAGAAGATGATAATACCTATATTTAATTATAAACTCACTGTAGTCATATTTGACAAGTGGGAGGAGTTAGGAAGATTCTTGCCCAAAGAAGAAATGGAGCAGGAAGGCAAAGCTATAACCATAAATCAATATGGAGCATCTCTTGTGGCTATCAATTCTAAGAGGGGAAGTAGCATTATCCATGAAGCTGAGTACATAAAGAACTCTATATGGAGATATATAGGCTATACTCCTCAAGAGGATAATGATGAGGTAGATGCTTACCTTATAACCTACATATATGACAAGATAACAAGTGTATTCTACAAGCATAATAGAGCAGCCAGATAAAGAGAGATGGAAGGATGTGGTAGGGTATGAGGGATTGTATTAAGTTAGTAACTTAGGTAGAGTCAAGAGTGTAGATAGGCTAACCACAGATAAGAATGGTAGGACATATACAGTAAAAGGCAAAATACTTAATCAATCTAAAGTAGGAGATTACCTAAGAGTTAGTCTATACACAATCATAAAGATGAGAATAAGCTAAATAATTACTCTGATAATTCTTCTATTGGTAAGAAGATTATTTTGAAAGTTGCTCAAGATGGAAGTACTATAGAAAGGTACAAATCTATGAGTGGAGCAGCAAGGTCTAATAAGATAGATGTGCAGATGCTTCATAGTATAATTAGGAAAGGAAGAGTCCTTAATGGATATATCTGGATAGAGTTAGCAACATAATGCTAACTCTTTTGTTTTATAACCTCCTTAGAGTCAAGACTTTAAGGAGGTATTTTTGTACCCATTAGCATTGATAGGTATCCTGAGAAATATTACTTACCTTTGCACCTGTAAGCTTACAAAAGAGAGATAAAACAATAACTAATTTCAAAAATTGCTACTATGGAAATAATTGAGAAGCAAGTAGAAAAGGTAAAGGAAGTTCCTACTGATGGCTACTATGGCTAAGACTAATCCTATGATTGGTTTTATGAAACCTCTTATTACAAGAGCATTGGATAAGAACTTTAGTAAGGTAAGCAAGGCTTTAGACCTTATAGCTGACAAGGATGGTAATATAGACATTGAGAATATCCTCGCTGACAAGGATGGAGAATCTGATGACTACCAATCCATTTACCTTCAAGACCTCATTTGTTGAGGACATAGAGATTGGTGGAGGAGAGATTAAATTCAATCTTCCATTAACTAATAAAAGACTGGTATTGAATATGACAGATTTAGAGACTTTCAAGGAAATGTTAATCACTAAAGACTAAGAATATGGGTAAATATAGGAGAAGTTCAATGAGTCTGGCATGAGAAGTGGTGATGGTATAGAACAGAAAATAGTTGAATCTGCTATTGTATTCTGGTTTAAGGATGCAGATTGCAAAGCTGAAAACAAGGTAGTAGAATATCTTACCCTTTCTTTTTGCCTATATTGCAAGTATTTTACTTATACAAGTAAAAACAATTTATTTACCATGTTGTAGATATGCAAAACTTTACGTACCTTTGCACTGTTTTAAGAACAAAAAGGTAGAAGAGTATGGAAGAAGAACTTAGCTTAGATAACATCTTAGGAGCAGAGGAGATTGAGAATCTGTTTGTAGAAGATGATGAGACACAGGATACCCCACCTGCAAATGGGGAACCTCCCAAGAAAGAGGAGGAGTCAAGTAAGGATAAAGAAGAAACTACTGAGGTTGTTGATGTAGATAACTTGTTTACTGATACACCAGAGAGCGTAGGTAGTGGAAAAGAAAATACAGAGGAAAAGGAAGATACCACTCCTAAAGGGGATGGCACTTCTCCCAAAAACTTCTACTCTTCCATTGCCAAAGCCTTGAAAGAGGAAGGTATCTTCCCAGACCTTGATGATGAGGGCTTATCTAAGGTTAAAGACCCTGAAGACTTTAGAGATTTGATTGACCAACAGATAAAGGCAGGTCTTGATGAAAGACAGAAAAGAATTGATGAAGCCTTGAATGCTGGAGTTGAACCTACAGAGATTAGAAAGTATGAGAATACTATAAACTTCCTTGATTCTATTAAGGAGGAGAATATCTCTGATGAAGGTGATAAGGGAGAGAAACTTAGAAAAGACCTAATTTATCAAGACTTTATCAATAGAGGTTATAGTAAGGAAAGAGCTACAAGAGAAGTACAGAAGTCTTTCAATGCTGGTACTGATATTGATGATGCAAAAGAGGCTTTGAAAAGTAATATTGACTTCTTCAGAGATAAGTATGATGAGCTTGTTAATGATGCTAAGTCAGAAGAAGAAGAGGAAGAGAAAGAAAGAAAGGACCAGGCTGAAAAGCTTAAATCATCAATCCTTAATGACAAGGATGTATTTGGGGATTTATCAGTGGATAAATCTACAAGACAGAAGATTTATGATAATATAGCTAAGCCTGTGTATAAAGACCCAGAGACAGGAGAGTACTTTACTGCTATCCAAAAGTATGAGATGGAGAACAGGACAGACTTCCTAAAGAACATTGGGTTACTTTTCACACTAACTGATGGCTTTAAGAACCTTGATGGTTTGGTGAAAGGTAAAGTAAAGAAAGAAGTAAAGAAAGGTCTTAGAGAGCTGGAACATACTCTCAACAACACAGCAAGAACCTCAGATGGTAATCTAAAGTTCGTGAGTGGAGTTGATGAGGACCCTGAATCTTTCATAGGAAAGGGCTGGAACTTAGATGTGTGATAAAGCTGAGATATATTTGTGACATAACTTAAAAACAGGCAAAAGCTACATTAGACAAGCTTCTAATTTGCATGTTAGAAAGTTACAATTCTTAGATAGGAATCTATATAGCTATGCAGGCTCTTATATAAACAGAGCAAGAAAGAAATATAATAATTCTGATTGGCAATATAAAGTCTTGAAGAAGTGCTGTGAATTGTATAATCTAACTGATGGAGGTGATAGTATTTGTGGGTACAAATTTAGTGAAGAAAGTAGAAGAATAATGAAAGAATCTTGTAGAAAGGCTTCTACAAAGAAACTAAAAGTTATTCAACTTCATAGCTAAGTACTGTAGCACAAGAGAATGTGAAGAAGTCACTGGATATAAACATACAAATATAGCTTCAGCTTGTAGAGGAAAATATCACAAATCTGGGCATAAGGCACATGGATATTTATGGTTCTATGAAAATAAGGGGAATCTTAATGTCTAAGCCTATAGTATAGAGTAAAATAACTGATAAATTTAAGTAAAAAAATGGCTGGAAAATTAGGTAAGTTTCAAATGGTAGGCTTCCAACACTGGAAGGGTCTTACTAAGGAAAACCACCTTGGTTCTATCTTTCAGTTAGCTCCACAGAAGGCTACAAACCTAATGGTGCAACTGTTGGCTTATTACAGAGGAAAGACACTTGACACATTCCTAAATCAATTCCCAACAAAAGAGTTTGAGGATGATAATGAGTACTACTGGGATGTTATTGGTTCTTCAAGGAGAAACATTCCTCTTGTAGAGGCAAGAGATGAAGATGGTACTGTTGTTACAGATGCCAGTGGTATGGTTGGAGTAGGCACTGCTCCTTTCTATTTAGTATTCCCTGAAGATTGGTTTGCTGATGGTGAGTACATTGTAGGTAATCTGAATGAAATCTATCAGTTCAGAATACTTGGAGACCCAAGAATGGAGGGTACTAATGCAGTGTATAAGGTAGAGCTTGCTGGTGGTAATACAGCAGGTGTTCCTGCTGAAAGATTGCTTGCAGGTGAGAGATTCTCAGTTGAGGCTGCATTTGTTGAGAAGGAACTTTCAAGAAAGGTTGGTGATGTAAGATTTACAAGCCCTGTTTCTATGAGAAATGAGTGGTCTGTAGTAAGAATCCAACACAAGGTTCCAGGCTCTATGTTGAATAAGAAGCTGGCTGTAGGTATTCCTATTGTTAAGGAAACTGAGGGTAAATATACTAAGTCAGTTGCTACAATGTGGATGCACAATGTAGACTGGGAAGTAGAGCAGCAATTCTCTGAGTACAAGAACAATGCACTTGCATTTGGTAGAAGCAACAAAAATGCCAATGGTGAGTACATGAACTTTGGTAAGTCTGGTAATGTTATTAAGACAGGTGCTGGTCTATTTGAGCAAATGGAAGTTGCTAATACTATGTATTACAACACATTTAGCTTGAAGCTTCTTGAAGATGCTCTATATGAGCTTTCTGCTTCTAAGTTAGACTTTGGAGACAGATACTTCTTGATTAAGACTGGTGAAAGAGGTGCTATCCAATTCCATAAGGAAGTACTAAAGACAGTATCAGGTTGGACACAGTTTGTTCTTGACAACAGCTCTATTGGTGTTATTCAAAAGACTCAATCTAAGTTGCACCAAAACTCATTGAGTGCTGGTTTCCAATTTGTTGAGTACAAGGCTCCTAATGGTGTTAGGGTTAAGATTGATGTAGACCCATTCTATGATGACCCAGTAAGAAATAAGATACTCCATCCAAATGGAGGTGTTGCATTCTCTTACAGATATGATATTATGTACATTGGTACAATGGACCAACCTAATATCTTTAAGTGTAAGATTAAGGGTGACAATGAGTATAGAGGTTATCAATGGGGTCTAAGAAACCCATTCACAGGTCAAAAGGGTAATCCTTATATGTCATTTGATGAGGATTCTGCTATAATTCACAGAATGGCTACTCTTGGTATCTGTGTTCTTGACCCAACAAGAACTATGTCACTAATCCCTGCAATTCTACAGGGCTAATGATAAAAGGGGAGTAGGGTAAGCTCCTACTCCCTTATTTTATTTCAATAAGTTAAGGAGAAGATATGGCAGAAAAGAAAATGGAAGAGAAGGTGGACTATACTGTACCTGACTTTGATATAGATAATACAGAAACTCCACTACAGGAAGTACCAAAAGAAGAGGCTATTGTAAAAAGCCCTAAGAAGACACAAAAGAAAGTAGAGGTATCTGATGATGCCTTAGTTAGTTGTCTGAGAAATGAGAGAATTATTGTAAGACATGTGCCTAAGCTGACAGGTATGTGGGGTAATAACCCTAAGCATGTATTGTCAGGAGGTATGGCAGAAGGTGCAGCTAGAACATTTGTAGTACCAAGATTATCTTCAGGTATGTTTGTTAATGTCCTTACAGACAAGGAAAAGGCATTTCTTGAGGAAATAATGGGTCTTGAATATAATGCACTAAGTATCTATAAGAAGGCAGATAATTTCTGGGATGATTCCAATGAAAATGGTATTAATAAGGTAAGATTGACAAAGCAGGATAACTACTTCAATCTATCTGACCCAGAGGATTATATCAGATATAAGATACTATTAGCCAACAAGGATTATGTTGCTCCTTCACTGCAAGTATTGCAAGATACTCCTAAGGCTACTTATCAGTTTGTTATCATTTCTGAGGGTGAAGAGACTAAGGTTGCTAAGAATAACATGAGCACTACAATGATGTGCTATAAGGAGTTTGGTAAGATTGAGGATGATATTGATACATTAAGAGTTATTGTTGAGACTATTGATGGTAGACCTACATCACAGAATGCTAAACTTGAGTTCTTGCAGACTAAGGTTAATAGCTTAATACAGGCTGATAGCAAGATATTCTTGAAGGTTATTACTGACCCAATGCTTTCTACAAAGGTTCTTATTAAGAGAGCTATAGAAGCAGGTCTGATTTCTAACAGGGGTAATTACTTATACTTGAGAAAGGATAATACTCCACTTTGTGAGGCTAATGAGGAGCCTACATTGAATGTAGCAGCTAAATACTTAAACTCTCCTAAGCATCAAGAAGTTAAGTTTGCTTTGGAAGCTAAGCTGAAGTAGAAAAGAAAAAGAGTATGACAACACAGGAATTTTCTAATGAATTTGATGTTCTGTATAACAATATAATGAGCAATCAGGCTCCAGGTCTTGATGAGTATGAGAAGTCTGTCTTCCTAACTAAGGCTCAATTGGAGATATTGAAGAATTACTTCAATCCTAAGGGTAATAAGTATGGACAGGGATTTGATGAGAATGCTAAGAGACAGATAGATTTCTCTACTCTCATTACTGCTGCTAAACCTTCTTTATACACAGCTCCAACAAGCTATGTTAAATTTGATGATAGAAGTAAACTCTATAGAATGCCAAGTGATATTCTCATCATGCTTAATGAGACTGGTATTAATACTGTAGATGGAGTTAAGAGATTGATTAGTATAATTCCTATGAATTATGAAGAATATGCAAGGTTAATGTCTAAGCCCTATAAGCAGCCCCTGAAGAATCAGGGTTGGAGATTGTTCCAATCTACTGGTGGGGTTGATTTTATCTCTGAAGTTGTTATCAAGTACAATAGTACTTTAACTGACTACAAGATAAGATATGTGAGAAGACCAAAGCCTATTATACTTGCAAATCTGGCTGATGAGTATTCTAATGTCTCTATTGATGGTAGAACTGCCATAACAGAATGTGAATTAGACCCTATTATTCATCCAGAGATTCTTCAAAGAGCAGTAGAACTTGCAAAGTCTGCTTATACAGGAGACTTGAAGAGTAGTGTAGAACTTGGTCAAAGAAGTGAATAATGACAACTGAAGAATTTTCTAATGAGTTTGACACCTTACTGAATAGCTATTCCACCATAGAGGCATTTGGAAAGACACCAAGCACTGTTGAACTTGATGAATATGAGAAATCTGTATTTCTCACTAATGCTCAAGAAGAGATAGTGATAGGCATGTATAATGGTAAGAATCCATTTGGAGACTCATTTGAGAGGACTGAGGAAATCAGAAGATACTTGAGTGACCTAATAAAGACTTACACAACTACTGATAAGAAAGTAGGATATACAGGACTGTCCAAATCCTCTGTATTCTTTGAATTACCTGATGACTTGTGGTTTATAACTTATGAATCAGTTAATTTGAAGGATGATGGATTAGGATGTATGAGTGGTGAAGACATCTCTGTAATACCAATTACTCAAGATGAGTACCATAGAATAAGGAAAAACCCTTTTAGAGGTACTAATGAGAGAAGAGCTTTAAGGCTTGATTTGAGTGGTAAGGTAGTGGAGATAGTATCAAAGTATAATGTGGAGAGTTATCTTGTTAGATACCTTTCAAGACCTGCTCCCATTATATTAACTGATTTGGCAGATAACCTGTCAATCAATGGCATAAGTGTAAAAACAGAATGTGAATTGAACCCTGTAATACATAGAGCTATACTTGAGAGAGCAGTGAAACTTGCCATCATAAGTAGGGTTCCAAATACAGGAAAAGAATAAAATGATTGGCTACATATACAAGTTTGGTAATGCCCTTAGAAAATATGGTATTAATATGTTTGACTTTAATGTTCTGGTCATCATACATAGTAAGAGCAATGATAACTTAGATATTATTTTGAACTGCTTTGAAAAACATTTTATGGAGAAACTCTGTTATAGAAGTATTCCTATTAAGCAATTTTCAAAAGAGGGTATGTTTATTAAGCAGTGGTCTTCTATAACTGAAGCTGCAAGATATTACAATTTACCTAAATCATGTATAAGTAGAGTATGTAAAAATGAAAGAAAATCCTGTGGAGGATTTATCTATTATTAAACTAAATAATTATAATTATGAGTGTTTTTTCAACAAACCAAGTAAGACAGCTTTATGTAGCAGAATCACTGAATGATCCTCAGGTACCTGCATCAAATGCTGCTGGCTCTATTGCAGTAAAGAAGGATACTGCAAAGAATCATCTGTACTTTGAATATAAGGGTGCTGACAACTTGATGAGAAGTGACCTAATTGACATCAAGAATATCCTTTATGCTAAGGTTACTGATGTTAATGATATGGCACATAAATTGAAGTCAGTTACTGTGACTCTTGACACCAATGTTAATGGTGGTGCTCCTGTAGCTGGACAGGATTACATCCTAAGAATTGTATTTAAGCAGTATGTAGGTATATCTGATGAGGACCAGTACTTCAAGTATGGTATGGTTCATGCCCATGCTGGTATGAATGAAGATGAGTTCTATAAGGCTCTTGCATTATCAATTGCTAAGAACTTCAGTAGAGAGGCAGCACCTCTGATTAAGATTGAAGTACATAGTAAGAGTACTAAGAACAGTGGAGGATTTGACTCTAATGGTTACATGGTTGTAACTCCTACTACTAAGGATAATGGTAAGAATGGTGCTACTAACCCATACTATGTAACAGATGCCATTGTAACTGATATTGATAGTATCAGAATTACTGAGGTAGAGCAGCCTTGGAGATTAGGTGTTATGGCACAGACTCCTGTGTACTTTACAGTACAGCCAGTTGCTGTAATGGTAAATGGTGATGAAAGAATCTGGGCTACTGTAACTGAGGGTACAAATGGTACTATTGGTAATGGTAAGAAGATTGCTGACCTTGAGTACTTCTGCATGGGTGAAAGAGGTGATATTTATAGAGGAGTTGGATTCCCTCATAACATTGCTACTACTTACCTTGTAGACCCAACAAAGACATATTACACATTTGATATTCACTATGCTTATGTTGGCAACAATGAGTCAGTTCAAAAGTCTGAGAAGGATATAACTATTGTATGTTCTGATAAGGCAGAATTTAATAAGATTGTTAAAGCTTTCAATACTGCAACTGGTCTCACTATTGCAGCTATACCCTAAGATAGTGAAAAGGTTATAAGGGGAGGTTATTTGCCTCCCTTTTGTTTTATATAAAGCATATATTATGGTACAATTTAATGAGTTAAGAATAACCCCTGATGGGCAGAAGCTGATTATAGATGTATCTGTCAAGGACTTAGAGTATTATACAAATGTATATCTTGATACTGTACAGATAGATACTCAAGATACCTTTGTTGAGTCTGGTCCAAGTAGTAAAGTTGTATATACAGAAGTTATAGAAGGAAATACTAAGTCAGTCAGATTAGGGCTGGAAACAGGAGACCTATTACCAGCTCTTAATGACAATCTTTTCTTTGTGTATATTAGGACTAAGGGCACTCCTGCTGCAAATACTCCTTGTGGGATGGATAACATTACTACATTAGGAGTTGTATCTAACCTTTATCCTCTGTACCAACATGCCTTTAGTTACATCAAAGAATTGGGAGATACTTGCTCTATTCCTAAGAATTTCATTAACTACATACTTCAATACAAGGCATTTGAACTTGCTATAAAGACAGGTCATTATACTGAGGCTATAAAGTATTGGAAGAAATTCTTTATGGGAATAAAGGATTCAGTGATAACTTCTAATTGTGGATGCTATGGACAAGGTACTTAATGAATCACTTACAAGATATTTCAATGTCCTATCAAAGTTAGGATATATGAGTTATTCAGAAGTAGATAAGTTATTAGTGCTGATATTCATATATGATTTACTTGAGAGTGATTGTAAGTCCTTTATAACAGAAGAAGAGTATAGAATCATAGACAATGCCTTATATTGCCTGTATGGTTCTACCTGTTTAATACCTTATCCAGAGTATATAGCAAACACTTCAATCTCTTGTACAGGCAAGTCAGTATAATTATTACATTAATACTTCTGACATAAAAATAGTAAAGTCCTTGCAGATATAAGAAATTATGCTTATATTTGCAGGGATTTTTAGTTATAGCTAATAAATAAAATTATGAGTACATATAAAGAATTAACCTACATGGTACTTGATGAGTTGAAACTGTACTCAGATGATGCCTTATACACAGAGGAGCATGTAATGTTTCTACTTGGTAAGTATAGGACATTTCTATTGAAACAGAGATACTCAGATGTAAAGAAGCAGATACCTGAGAGTAACTATCAGACTATATGCTTGGATTTAATTGAGGTACCTGCTATATCAGGTGAGCCTTGTGAAGGTGGTTCTTATCTAAGAAGCAAGGAAAAGATTCCTTTCCTAATGAAGATAGGCAATCCTATGGTGTATCCAGTTGATTACTATCAGGGAGAGATTACCTATGTAAGCAGGGAAAGGATGAGATATGTGGGATATAACAAGTATCTGAAAAATATCATTTATGCTTCCATTGGTCCAGATAATTACCTGTATTTTAAGTCTTTCAATCCGCAGTACTTGTATCTTGAAAAAGCAAGAATGACAGGTATATTTGAAGACCCACAGGCTGCATCAGAGTTGCAATGTCCTGATGAGAGTGGTGATACAGTATGTGATGTATTAGATAAGACTTTCCCTATTGAGGATGCTCTTATACCCCCTATGATTGAACTTGTAGTCAAGGAGTTATTAGGTGCTGAATACAGACCTAAGGATGAATCCAATGATGCAAAGGATGAGTTGTCAGAAGTAGTATCTAAATAATGAGTTATGGAGTCCTGTCAAGAAGAGAAAGATAAAGGATTGGTTGATTTCCTAAACTCCATTAAAAAGGTAAATGAACCAAGGGTTCACAAGGTTAGAGGTTCCTATGGTGTATATGATGCCTATAAGTGGATAAGGAAGAATAGTTGGCTTAATATAGGAAGGTGTCTTACAGAACATGAGTTCTATAGCATTATAAGGAAAGTCAATGATTACTTAGCTGATAGTTTCCTTCATGGTAATGATATTAAGTTACCACATAGAATGGGTAGAATAGAGCTAAGGAAATATGATGTGAGAGTTAGTCTTGATGGAGAAAAAGTCAAGACTAATCTACCTATAGACTGGGATAAAACTCTTAAACTATGGTATGAAGATGAGGAAGCCTATAAGGAAAAAACACTGGTTAAAGTGGAGGAAAAAGAAATCTTTAAGGTCTACTATAATAAGCAATTAGCAGACTACAATAATCAGGTATTCTATGAATTTAATGTCAATAGAGAACTGAAGAAGAGATTAAAACAAAGAATAAAAGAAGGAAAGATAGATGCTTTCAAGATATAATTATGGTAAAAGAATATAACTACATAAATATAAGAGAAGCTCTGAGTAGGGTACTAAGACATCCTCTTCTTCAAGATGTAACTCTTGAGCAGGCTGTACAATATACCATTGACTTTATTGGTATATTTGGTATGCCTAAGTTATATCAAGATAAGGAGGAAGTACTTCATATAGAGGACTTTAGAGCTAAATTGCCATGTGACCTAATATCTATCAATCAGATTAAGGAATGTAAGACTGGTGTATACCTTAGAAGTATGACTGATAATTTCATGCCAAGAGAGCACTATGACAGAAGTGCTGGTTACAAGATACCACAAGAATTGTCCTTCAAAACACAAGGACAAGTACTATATGTATCCTTCAAGACAGGAGATGTATCAGTGTCCTATAAGGCAATCCCAGTAGATAAGGATGGATTTCCACTACTTATTGATAATCCTGTATTCCTGAAGGCACTTGAGGCATATATAAAGAGAGAGGCATTTACCATTCTGTTTGATATGGGTAAGATTGCACCTGCTGTACTACAGAATACTCAGCAACAATATGCTTGGCTGGCTGGTCAATTGCAGGGTGAATTTACCACCCCATCACAATCTGAGATGGAAAGTATATCAAGAATGTGGAACACACTTATACAAAGGACAAGTGAGTTTAATAATGGATTCTCATCTCTTGGTAATAAGGAATACATTAAACTACAATAACTATGCAGAAGATAATACAATTCAAAACAAAAGGAATGCAGAGGGACTTATCAGCTTCTGCATTTAACCCTGAATATTCTTATGAAAATAAGAATGTTAGGGTGATGCCAACTGATGAGAGTACTCTGCTTAGTTTGATAAATGAGAAAGGTAATAAGAAGTCAGGTATAGTAGGTGTAGGAGACCACATTAAAGGTACTCCTATTGGGCAAGCTTTAGTTAATAATGAGCTTATTATCTTTGCTGCTGGAGATGATGATTACAGGTTAGCAGATATAACTCCTAATATATTTGAGGCACCTGACATATTCCCTTGTGATGTTCTCATTACTAACCTTACTGCTGGGGAAGATACTGCAAATGATATTACTCCTGACCTAAGTTCTATTGGAGATATTACCATTGTGGATTGTCCATATAAATTGAATATAGATGTAGATTCTGTGTTAGATGACAGAATTTATAAGTTGTGGTTCAATAATGGTGTATTAACTGGAAATAGATTATTTAGAGGAAATTTAGGATTCAATTATAAACACCCTATAGAAACTATCTCATTCTATGAGAATGCTGACATTAGAAAAGTGTATTGGACTGATGGTCTAAATCAGCCAAGAGTAATTAACATAGCTGCTGCATCTGATGTAGTAAGCAAATGGAATACTGATTCATTCAACTTTGTGAGGACACTTAGTCTGAATGAGGAAATCACTATTGAAAGGAATATTGTAGCTAATGGTAGTTTTGCTCCTGGAGTTATACAGTATGCCTTTACCTACTTTAACAAGTATGGTCAGGAGAGTAATATCTTCTATACTTCTCCACTTTATTACATATCATACAATAATAGAGGTGCAAGTCCTGAGGATAAGATAAGCAATAGCTTTAATATAGAAGTTGTTAATGTTGATAGAAGATTTGATTATATTAGAATCTACTCAATACATAGAACAAGCATAAATGCAACTCCAGATGTTAGGAGAGTTGTAGACTTGGCTCCTCCTATTAATATAGCTAAAGTCACTTACACTGACAATGGTTCATCAGGAGATTCAGTAGACCCTACTGAATTATTATATATTGGAGGTGAGGAAGTAGTATTTGGTACAATGACTCAAAAGGATAATACTCTGTTCCTTGGAGACATTGAGACAAAGAGAAAAACTCTTGACTCTACTATTAGAAGTTACTTCAAAGGTAAGAGCATTACCTTCTCTACCTATAATAAGAGTATAAGTTCCCCAGAGCCTAAAGGATATTATCCTTATAGTAACCAACTCAAGATGAACTCCTATCAGTTCAAGACTTTCAAATATCTTGAATGGTATAGATTTGGTATTCAAGCACAGCACTATACAGGTAAATGGTCTGAGCCTATATGGATTAATGATGCTAGAAATACTGTACACATAGATACCACTTTCTATAGTTCTAATAACATTGGTCTGCCTGTAGCAGAGTTCACATTGGATGATAGTACTATTATTAATAGACTTCTTGATAATGGGTATATTAGGATAAGACCTGTTGTAGTATATCCTACTATTAATGATAGAGAGGCTGTATGTCAGGGCATATTATGTCCTACTGTGTATAATATATCTGATAGATTTGGTAATTCACCATTTGCACAGTCATCTTGGTTTACGAGACCTAATGCACCATTTGATGAATATAAAGCCTCCCATTATAATCAAAATAATGAAGGTGCTTGGGGTGGAGACTGGGTAGGATTAGGACAATTCTTAGGAAATCCATCTGCATATTCAAGGGCAGGCATTATGTCCAATAATAGGACTATAGTTACTTTAGAAGGGACACAATACAATATTGACATAGTTAATAAGGGAGCTTGGGCTGAGTTTAGACATAATAGACCTATCCCAGGCAATAGTAATAGAAATGCAGAAATTCAATGTATTTGGAATCCTCCTTCTGGTCCCTATGTTGATGATACTGCAACTGATTCAGATGTTGCAAGTTGGGTATCTAACAATGCAGAGAATTACTACATTGACCAATCAATACTTACTCTCCATTCTCCTGACATAGAGTTTGATAATGAAGTAAGAAGTATTGATACATCAGGATTGAAGTTAAGGATAGTAGGTATGGTTCCTCTAACTGCATTTGCCTCAGATATTGATATTCAGACTTCCACTCCTGTTAATAACTTCTACGATAGTTCAGAGTTGCCTGCTGGATTCTACAAGGAACCTATTGGTGCAGAAAATGATTTTAGTTATGATGGGATTAGAGTACATCTTGGTGATTCTCACTTTGGATGGAGAGGGTTAATCTCTGGTGCCTTTTGGTTTGATGAATTAACTGCTTACAAGAAAGATACTGGTAATACCAAGCATCTTACCACAGGATTTGTTGTATACCCTTGGCATAGGAATGGCTCACTGAATAACACCAAGTATGCTACTAATGGCTATAGGTCTGCTATGCTTGACAAGAAGAAAATGTCTAATATGAGGTATTCATATAAGTCAGTCTACTTGGATTCAGGTAATATATGGAATGCTTATGAAAGTGGTAGTAGTACAAGAACTGGTATATCAGGAGTTGCAGTATTTGACTCTAATGAGGTATCACTTGTTAGATTACCTGCACAAGAGAACTCAGGTCTTACAGATATTAACTACTATGGCAATGTAGATAAGCTTCTTACTATCTCAAGAATTGGTGATAAAAAGGATGGCTATCCTATTATGACTACTGGAGTTCAAAGTGCAGAGACTAATGCACATACCCTGTTTAGTAGTAGCTATACACAGATAGATAGTAGATTTACTGACCAAATTACAGGTACTGACCCTGTTAGGATTAAGTATAAATCTACTCCTCATGCTGTGTTAGCCTTGAACTATACTACATCAGGTGCTCAAAGAATATTACCTAATATTAAGGATGGTGATTATAATGATACTTGGTTTGTAAATGCACAGGACTCAGGTGCTCCAAAAGGTCAGCACATGTATTGGGATAAGTCAGGAAGTACCAAGAGTGTATCACAAGACACTATTATTGCTGGTGCCCCAAGAGGTCCTATATCTGCTGTATCAAGTATTCAGCATGGATGGCTATGGTTAGGAGAATTGTATAATGACAATGTACAGAACAGGTTTGGTGGTCAGACAGAAGAAGCCTTTGAGAATAATACATGGCTGCCTTGTGGAGACCCAATTTCTCTTGTAGATACTAATAATGGAGTCAAGAGTAGTATTACTGTCAGGTGGGAAGAAGGTGATACCTATTTCCAAAGATATGACCATATCAAGACTTATCCTTTTACTCTTGAAGACCAGAATGCAGTGACTGATATTGTATCATTCATGTGTGAAACAAGAGTGAACATTGATGGTAGATATGATAGAAATAGAGGTCAAACAAGTAACTTCTCAGTTACTCCTGAGAACTTTAACTTGATGAATGATGTATATTCTCAGCCTAATAACTTCTTCAATTATAGGACAATTAATCCAAACAAATTGAACTTGGATAACTTCCATAATTCAATCACTTGGACTAAAACTAAGACTGCTGGAGAGTTGGTAGATACTTGGACTAACATTACTCTTGCTTCTACCCTTGACCTTGATGGTGACAAGGGTACTGTAAGGGCATTGAGAAGGTTCAATAACAATATATTTGCCTTCCAAGATAGAGGTATTAGCCAAATCCTGTATAATGAGAATATGCAGATTTCTTCTACTGATGGGGTTCCTATTGAAATTGCAAACAGTGGAAAGGTTAATGGTAAGAGATATATCTCTGATAGAATAGGATGTACTAACAAATGGTCTATGTGTGAAACATCTAATGGTATTTACTTTATAGATGACATCACAAAAGGTATATTCTTATTCAATGGTCAATTGGATAATCTATCAGATAGATTAGGTTTCCACTCTTGGATTAACAGAGCTTCTAATAGTATAGATATATGGAACCCAGTAGACTTTGATGGATTTGTTACCTACTATGACAAGGTTAATGGTGATGTATTCTTCATTAGTAAAGATAAGTGTTTAGCATTCTCTGAGCCATTAGGTCAGTTCAGCTCATTCTATAGTTATGAGAAGATGCCTTATTTCACTAACCTTGAAGACAGGGGAATTGCCTTTAATGTTGAAGGTACAAGTACACTATATGGACCTTGGCTACATAATGAGGGTGACTATAATATGTTCTTCGGAGTATATCAACCATTCTATACTACTGTAATAGCTAACCCAGATATGCCTGTAGATAAGATATTCAATAACCTTGAGTTTAGGTCAGATAGTTGGGATAAGAGTGATAATCTACTCAATACAACATTTGATACTTTAACTGTATGGAATGAATATCAACAAGGTACTTCTACTCTAAATAACATCTTAGGAAGACCTTCTGACCTAAAGAAGAAGTTTAGAATCTGGAGAGCTAATATACCAAGAGCCAGTGCTATTGATTCTACTAAGAAAGGTAGAGATAGAATGAGGAATCCTTGGTTATATATTAAGCTGTCTATGGAAGAAGAAAATGTAAATAAGACTGTATTGCATGATATGATTGTGCATTACTTTGAGTAATAATAGGGGGAAGGTAAGTTTATTACTTATCTTCCCTTTACTTTTTGGATAATATCCTTGTATGATTCAAATATTTTGTTTATCTTTGCAAACAAATTAGTATGATATGGCTAAAAGAAAAGTTATGAGAAGGTCTAATAGACCATTTACATACAACCCTCATTACTATAGTTGGGGTGGTGATTTCAAGAATGCTTTAGGTGGAACTAAGCCTTTTGACTTGAAAGGCACTTTCAGTGGAGGCAATGTTGCTGGTATGCTGAAAGGAGGCTTAGCAAGTGGCATAGGTAGTGCAGTGGGTAATATTGCAGGTGGTGCTATTAGTGGAGGACTTGAATCAGGTGCAGGTAGTGCAATCAGTAATATTGGAGGCACTATAGGTGGTGCAGTAAGTGCAGTTAATCCTGTACTTGGAGGCATCATATCTGCTGGTACTGGTATTATTGGAGGTCTTACAAACAGGATGTTTGGCTCCAAGTTAAATAAGGAAAAGATTGCTGAGGTTGAAGGAATTAACAAGGCTATGAATACTGTTATGGTAGATAACAGCAGTGCTGATTCTATAGAAGACCAATGGGCTAATCAAGATTTTGGAGCAGACTTCTCCAAGTCAGATATTGGTAAGGATGGTCTATTTAGCAGTAAAGCTAAGAAAAAGTATAGAGCACTTAAAAAACAACAGGGCATTGCAAGAGAAAGAGCCTTGTCTGCATTTGAAAATGCAACAGAGGCAGCAGACACTCAGTCAGACCTTAATGCTATGGCAAGTTTTGCAGCCTTTGGAGGACCTCTTGGTATATGGGAAGACTATGGAAGTGGAGCAATAGGCTATGAATTAGCTAAGGAGAACTTGGGTATTAAAGCTCTCAATGCTGCAAATGAAGACAGATTAACCTCATTATCTAACTCATTTGAATCTCCAGAGTTGAATATCTTTGCTAAGGGAGGCAAAATACATATCAAATCCTCTAAGAGGGGAACTTTCACAGCAGCAGCTAAAAAGCATGGAAAGTCTGTGCAATCATTTGCTTCACAGGTATTAGCTAATAAAGAGAATTATTCTCCTGCTATGGTGAAGAAGGCTAATTTTGCAAGAAATGCTGCTAAATGGCACAGCTTTGGAGGAGACTTAAATACTCATGGTGCTGACTTTACTAATGGGCAAATTATAGTAGGTAATGGTGGAACTCATGAAGAAAATCCTATGGAGGGTGTACCTATGGGAATGGATGCTGAGGGAAACCCAAATCTTGTAGAGCAAGGTGAGGTTATATTCAATGACTATGTATTCAGTAACAGATTATTTGCTGATGGTGGTCTATTGGAGAGTTTTAATCTCCCTAAGTCTTATGATGGACATTCTTTTGCTGCAATAGCAGAGAAGTTAGGTGATGAATCAAAGGAGAGACCTAATGACCCAATAAGTAAGAGAGGACTTCTAAGTTCTATGTCCAGACTGCAACAAGCCCAAGAGACTGTAAGGCAACAGACTCAAGAGGGTCAAGAAGGAGTACAATATGCTCATGGTGGTAAGATGGGTACATTGTTTGATGGTTTGGGAAATAAGAGTAATAATTTAAAAAGAGCAAATTTCTTCCTTGAACCTACAGAAGATAATTACAGTTATAACCCTTTTATAGATATGAATTATACAGACCCTGATAAGAATACTTATGACATTTATAAATATGGAGTAGGAATCACTCCTAATGGAGAATTTATGGAAACTCCTAAATATATGGCAAGGGCTGCTGCTAAGAGAGCAGGATATAATGTAGGCAGCTCTTTGGATGACTATAATAAAAACCCAATTAAAGTCCCTGAGAAGAAAAAGAGTGCTGTATCAAGATTGCTTAGTAATTTAGATGATACAGACCTGAGATATGCTCCTGTAATAGGTGCTGCAATAGGATTAGGTCAGAACTTATTTAGTAGACCAGACTATACAAGTGCAGATACAATATTTGAAGCAGCTGACCAAGTAGGTAATTATACTCCAATAGGTTATACTCCAATAGGCAACTACTTACAATATAGACCTTTTGATAGAAACTTCTATCTAAATAAACTCAATGCACAAGCAGGTGCTACAAGAAGGGCTATTATGAATACTACAAGTCCTTCAAGGAATGCAGCCTTACTTGCAGTAGACTATAATGCCCAAGGTAGATTAGGAGACCTCGCAAGACAAGCTGAAGAGTATAACTTGGTACAAAGACAAGCTATTGAAGCCTTTAATAGAGGTACTAATCAAGTCAATGCTGAGATGGGACTCAAGGCTGCAATGGCAAATCAAGAGGCTGCATTAAAGGCAAGAAGTTTAAGGCTAAGTGGTGTTGCACAGGCTATGGCAGTAAGAGATGCTGTTGATGCAAGAAGAGGTGCAAGTATGAGTGCTAACCTTACTAACTTCTTTAATTCTCTTGGAGATATTGGTAGAGAAGAGTATAGCAGAAATATGATTATGAGTAATCCTGCATTATACTACTCTATTGACAGCAAGGGTAATGTTACATATAAGAATGGATATGAAACTCTTAGTGAAGCAGAGAAGAAAGAAGTAAGGGATGCTGCCAACAAAGCTAAGAAGAAAAAGAAAGCTAAGGGTGGTTATTTAACTATTAAGAAGAAGTAATATGGCTAATTATAGTTTAGTAATAAATTCACAATTCAAGCCATTCTCTTACCAAGAGATGCTGGCTCCAACCTTGATGGCTACTCAGGCTCATCAAGAGTTGGAGAACCAGTATGGAGACCTTGCTACTAAGGCAAGTGTATGGGAGGAAATGGCTAATGAACAGACTGACCCTTATGCTTACAAGATGTATAAGACCTATGCAAATGACCTTGAAGAGCAAGCTGGTCAGTTAGCAAGAGAAGGACTTAATGCTGCAAGTAGAAGAGATATGCTCAATATGAGAGCAAGGTATAGCAAGGAAATAACCCCTATTGAGCAAGCCTATACAACAAGACAGAAACAAGCAGAGCAACAGCAACAAGCACTCCTTCAAGACCCAACATTGATGTTAAGTAGAAGAGCTGCAACTACAAGTCTTGATGATTATATAAGGAATCCTCAATTAGCTTATGAAGCATATTCAGGTAAGTTAATTACTGCACAGGCTGCAAGTGCTGCATCTGCATTGGCTAAGGAAATGCAAGAGAAGCCAAGGAAGTGGAGAAGCATCTTGGGTAACTCATACTATGAGGCTATGATGCAGAAAGGCTTTAGTTCTCAAGCAGTATTACAGGCTATACAGGATAATCCTAATGCTGCTCCTCAGCTTACAAGGATTGTTGAAGATGCCATTAATTCAAGTGGTGTTAGGAACTGGGGAGACCAAGCTACTATTGCAAGGGCTATTGACTATGCTAAGCAAGGTCTATGGAGTGCAGTTGGTGAAACTCAATATCAGACTCTTGATAACTGGAGAGCTAAGATGGCTGCTCAAGAAGCTATGCAGATTAGAGCAGAAAAGAGAGCTGCTGCAAAACAAGCTCAACTGAATAATCTTGCTATCAATCCTTTGAATATCTATAGTAGTAGAGAGTTGAGTAAAGATGAGAAGATGTATAAGGAGAATATGAAGAGATACTCCAAGTACTTTTATAAAGATAGTCATGGTCAGATGAGAATGACTTATGAAGGGTGGAAAGAGTATAATAGAAAGAATAAAGGTACAATAGCAGGAAAAGTTATGACTACTCCTGAAGGCACTACTATTAGAGTTGCTGATACTCATAAGGGGGAGACACCATCAGCATTCAGAGACTTTATGGACAGCATAGGTGCTCATAAGGTAACAAAGGGCAAGTGGCAACCTGGTAATCTTGGTAATGTATGGAGCAGGTATGTTAATTCTTCAGCAGGGAGAACTTCAAGGTATGATGCTACAAGGGTTACTGAGTATGACTATCCTATTGCAGGTGCTCAGCAGGATGATATGAAGGATGCTATTATGACTGCTGGTAGAGGATTAAGCCTGAAAGAGGTAGATTATGATAGCAAGTCTAAGAAATTCAAGGATACAGGTGAGGAAATCACTATGGAAGACTTGAAGAATAATAAGTACAAGGTAACTGCTACAAGGTTCAGTCCTTATGGTACTACTGTGATGATACAAGATGATAAGGGTAATGTAAGAAGATACAGAATGCCTGCTGGTATCAATACAACTAATGAACAGAATAGGGATAGGGCAATGGCTGCTGCAAATCAATGGCAACATGTAGTCAGTACAGGTAAATATACTGATGCAAGAGGTAATGTACATCAGGCTACTCCAGATGAGATTACTTATGCTCAGCAACAATATGCTAATTCTATACAACAAGCCTACTTATTCCACTCTCAATTAGGAGTACAGAATAAGACAAAAAAACAAGAGTTTAATCCTTATGGATATTAAAATATGGCAAAATCAACTAAAGTAAAGGATATAGATATTACTAAGAGTGGTCCAATGACTTTTAGAGATTTGCAGAAAGCAAATCAAGAGCCATATACTAACCTTAGTCCAGAGTTTAAGTCATTCAGTATGAATGTAGGAGCAAATACTGCTCCTACTTCACTGTATGATGCAAGGGCACATGGTGAGCAGATGGTACAATCATCCTTAGAGAGAACTGCTACACCTTGGGGTGAAAGTATGTTTGATGAACCTACTGCAACTGAGGCACAGTTTCAAGAGTTAGAAGATATAAGAGCTGAAAACCAACCTTGGTATGCACAGATAGGAGCAGGTCTTGCTAAGGGTGCTATACTTGCAGGTACTACTTTTCTTGATGGTACTGTAGGCTTAATATTTGGAGCAGGAACTGCAATAGGTGAAGACAGATGGTCTGGTCTTTGGGATAATGATTTCTCTAAGGCTATGCAGTCTGTTAATGATTGGTCTGAGCAAGCATTGCCTAACTATTATACAAAGACAGAACAAGAGCAGCCTTGGTATGAAAATACCTTCACTGCCAATTTCTTAGGTGATAAGTTTATCAAGAACTTAGGTTTCACAGTAGGTGCTTTCTATAGTGGTGGTGTTACTGCTGCTGGATTGAAAGTAACTAAGTTACCTCAACTTATTGGTGCTATTGCCAAGTCTTCAAAGGCTCCAGCAATAGTTAATTCTGCTGTAGGTGCTACTGTCTCAGCAGTAAATGAGGGTAGAATTGAAGCACTTAACAATAGTAAGGATTGGTTTGAACTTCATAAAGCACAGCTTGATGATACTTATAGAGATAGGGTACAAGCTATACAGAATAGGTATGAAGATACTAAAGGTGCTCTTGTGAGAACAGGAGAGGGTCAAATGGTAGACCCTGCATACATAGAATATCAGAATGCTATAAAGAAAGAACAGGAGTCTTATAATGCAGCTTTAGGCAAACTAAGTGAGGACAGATTGAAGATGGGCAATGCAGACTTGCTTATGAATATACCTATCCTTACTGCATCTAACATAATTCAGTTTGGCAAGTTATATGCTAATGGATTCAAGACTGCAAGAAAGGCTACTAATATAGTAGGTAAGGCAGGGGAATATACTGCTGGTACTACAAGATTAGGTGCTACTGCTGCAATAACAAAAGGTGCATTATCTGAAGGCAATGAGGAAATATTACAAGGTGCTGCAAGTAGAATAGCAGGTAATTATTACTCTACTGATGTAAATAACTTCTACAAGTCAAAGACTGACCCAGAGGCTGCACAAGAGACTTTGAGTTGGACTAAATCATTTGCTGAGGGAATTAATGAGACAGTAAATGATAGCTCTGCATGGGAAGAGTTCTTTATTGGTTCTTTGACAGGTGCATTAGGTATGCCAAGATTTAGAGGAGTTAGAAGTGAGTCAGGTTCACTACAATCTCCTATTACTATTGAGGGTGGTGCCATAAATGAGTGGAGAGACTATAATGAGAAGATAGCAAGGGAAAATGAGATTGCTAACTACATGAATAGCAGGATAAACTCTCCTGAATTTAAGAACTACTATCAAGGTCTTATCAGGCATAATAAGTATCAGAATGATATGAACAGGGCTGCTGAGGAAGGTGATGAGTTCAACTTTAAGAATGCAGAACATGCTCAATTAGTATCTGATATTGCTATGTTTGATAATGCAGGCAAGATGGAAGACCTTACTACCTTGATTGATGCAGCTTTTGACACATCAGATGAAAACCTTGCCTCTATTGTGGAGAATACTACAACTACTCTTGAAGATGGTTCTAAGGTAGGTCCATTTGTTGATAAGAAGGGCAATCCTGTGTATGCTACTCCAGAGGGTAAACAGGAGATGATAGAGAAGTTGCAGCAGAACCATGATGAAATGACCAACACTATCAACAATTATCTGAAGATAAAAGATGAGCTTGATATTAAGACAGGTCAGCAATTATCAGATGACCAGCTTGAAGAATTGACATGGATGAAGTCTCAGATAGGCAACTGGGCTGAAAGGGCAACAGCTATGTCTGGAGAGGTAAAGTCAGCTATTGGTAATGTAATAGGCAACTTAAACTCATTCCTTAGATTCAATCAGCAAGTCAGAGACTTTGAAGGTCAATCCCATGCAGATATAACAGAGAGATACTTACAGGCAGATAAGAATGTAAGAGCCATTGAAGGTGCTATCAACACTCTTAATATGGTTAGAGGTCAGGATGATAAGGTACTGGCTCATACATTAGCAACTAATCCTAAGTTTGTAGATGGTCTTATCAAGGAAATTAATGAGGTAGATGAAACTGTACTTAGTGCAGATGAGAAAGAGGATATTACAACTAAGCTAAATGATGTTGTCAAGTTAGGCAATGCCTCAAAGACATATAATGCAAAGTTAAAAGAGTACCTTGAGAACCCTCAAAAGCAAGCAGAAGACCATGCAAGAGCTGATGAGCAAGCTGCACAGCAAGAGACTAAGAAGAAGTCTGATGACTTGAAAGTATCTTTGAATGCTGCACAGAATTTACAAGAGTTCAGGACTATATTAGATAGTCAGGATGATGTAGAGAATAGGGATAGAACCCTAAAGGCTTTAGAGGATGAGAGTAGTGAAATGACTAAGAACTACAGAGAAACTTCACAATACAATAATGAAGTGAAGAGAGTTCTTAATGAGTCAGATGCAGAACCACAAGTTAAGCAAGATGCTATGAAACTCCTTCAAGACCAGTTCAGTAACTCTGAAAACCTTGAACAATTAGCTAATCCTAACTCAATTTATATCAACAATGAGAATGTCTTTGATGAAGATTCTGAAGGTGATGTTGAGTTGTCTGCAACAAGATTCCAGGAAGCTCAATATGCTTTGCAGAATGCAATGTCAAAAGTAAACAATGACAATAGATTCAAGGATAGATTCTCACCTGAATATAAGAAGCCTATAGAAAAAAGAGAGGGAACTGTAAGAGGTGATGATAGGACTGCTACAGGAGACAGTGGTACATCTACTACTCCTGCTGTAACAAGTAGTGAAGACTTACCTACAACAGAATTGCCTGTAGGTAATATAACTGCTGAGATGGTTAATGAGGAGAATAAGAAAGCCAATGAAAGGGTAGAAACTCCACAGAGACCAAGTAGAGATACTTCTAATCAATTCTATAGACCTGCTATACCTGAATTGCATATAGAAGCAAGTAAAGAAGGAGACTTTAGACCATTTGATATTGTAGTAAATGAAAGAGAAAAGAATGTAGATTTCTCTGGCATCTATGGTTATCTAAGAGACCAAGGAGCATTCAGATATGTAAATGAGGGTAACTTAAAGGCAGGTGATGAACTTGGCTTTATGATTGACCCAGACTATAATGAGAATACAATTTTCATTGTAGACAAGAGAAACAACCAAGTAGTAGGTAGTTTGGATGAATCTGATTATAGTGTTTCAAGGTATGAGGGTCTGAAGGGTCTTGAAGAGAAGATAAGAGGTGAGTATGCTAACAGGCAGAATAAGACTGGTAAGTTTATTGCCACACCTGTTACAAAGGTATCTAAGGTAATGGTAGGTAGAATCCCTTATAGTAATACTGAGAGAAGTCTATCTGAAATACCTAATGTATCTTCAACTGATAGAAAGCCTATCTTTGGTATTATAAAGAATGGTGTTCTTACTACTAATAGTAAGATTGATGACAGCCTTATCATCAAGCCAGTGGATATGAGCCAAAAGGAAGGTAGATTATATCTGCTTATACCTAATGGGGCTGGTAAGTATTCTCCTGCTGCTATAAGAGTTAAGCACTTCAATAATGAGGAGTTCAACCTAAATGACAGTTCAGTAAGTTCTACTCCTGTTGGAGAAGATATAAAGAATACCATTACTAAGTTATCAACTGCTACATCACAGGATGATGTATCTGCTGCTATGCAAGACTTGGCACAAGACTTGTATATGCAGGATATTATGGTTACTTGGTTTAGTAGTAAGGCAGGTGATGGTATTGTTATCAGTAAGAAGGTAAGAAAGCCAGATGGTACTTATGAGAAAGTAATCATTAATGGAAAAGAGCAAATCAAGGAGGACAAGTATGATGTATATTTCTCTACAAGTAGTAAGAGTGCAGAGATTGGAGGTATAAACTTTGATGCAACTGCTCTTGAAGACTTGGGAGATACAAGTGCATTAGGTACTCCTAAGAATCCTGAGGATATATACAATGAGGTACTTGGACACCTTATCAAGTTCAATCTTCCTTTACAGGTCAGCACAAGAAGAATAAATGAGGGTGCATACAACAACAGATTGATAAACTCTAATATCCTTACTTCAAATATTACTGAGGCTTCAGTAAGAAGTAACTGGTTCACAACTGATTACTTTGATAATGAGGGTAATCTGCATCAGGCTATAAGCCCAGCTTCTGTAGCCCCTCAGCCTAAGAGGAAGATAGAGACACCTGTAGGTGGCACTGAAGGTGCTATTACAGGCACAAGGATAGTATCTACATCTTCAAACAAGCCATACTATGTGGACTTAAAGACAAATACTATTAGGGATGACCAAGGCAGGACTGTAGAAGTTACTGACAGTAACAGAATATTGCTTGATTTAGCTTGGGCACAAGATAACTTTGGGGATTCTACTAACTCTTCAATGATGGTAGATAACAAAGTTCTTACTCCTGATGGTAAGGTACTTGACAGAAGTAAGCAAGTATATCTCAGTGGTCAGGATGCACAAGATGTTAAGGATACTATTGCAGGTAGGAAGAAAGAAAGAGAAGATAGAGTTGCCAAGTCTAAGGAGGTTATCAGTGAAATATATGAGAACCAAAAGAGGGTAGATAAGACAAGAACTGATGGTGAGTTTTATTATGTACTTGAAGATGATGGTGAATATCATCAGTATAGTAGGGTACATAGCAGATTAGGCTCTAATTGGGTAGAATCTGACAAGCAGACAAAGGCTCTTGAATTAGCAAGACTTAATCTTAGCAAGTTTGTAGATAATCCTACTCAGTATGAGAATTACCTGAAATACTTGGAGAACAAGTTTAAGGTAGACTTGACTGCCTACAGAGGTAAGACTGATGCCAAGAGTAGAGATACTATTGTGAATATAGTAAGAGACAAGGTGTCTGGTACTAATTCACAAAGGGCACTTAATGCTGGTTCAGCAGTAGATAGTATCATCAGACAGTACTTTACTATAAGAGATGTATCTAAGATAGCAAGACCATCCAATATGTCGGAAAATGCTTTTATAGATTTGATTACTTCCCTTAATAGGATTAAGTCAAATATGGAGCAAATGGGAGAGAGATTCCTTGCTGATAATATTGTATTGTTCCAGAAATATCCTGATGGTACAAGAGTTGCAGGTGAGGTTGATATTCTTTCTATTGACAAGGATGGTAACTTTAGAATCTATGATGTAAAGACAAGCAGATATAGTTTCTATGACTTTACAGATAGATATGGTCACAAGGTTAATTACTTTACCACTCCATCTGCTACTCAAAGAATGAGTGCAAAGGATTACTATACTTTACAACTTTCTTCTTACAAGAACCTATTTGAATCTCAGTATGGTGTACCAGTTACTAAGTTAGCTGTAATGCCATTTGTATTGAGTTATAATAAGGAGAATGTATCATCAGTACAAAGTGAAAAGGGTATTCCTATTACATATAATCCTGCTGTTAATGTGCCTTTGGTAAGTGCAGTTAAAGTAGATAAATCTACAGAAACTCCTACTACTCCAGCACAAGCTCAGACAGTGTTACCTATCTTTGAAACTTCATTAGAGACACAGAACCCTATTGAAGATTTGACACCTGAACACAGTATGAATAATGCTGATGAGGGAGTAGGTTACTTTGAGTTGAATGGCAAGTTACATAAAGGGTATTTAACTCCTATTGCAGGTATTACAGAAGTAGATGTCCATGTAACCAAGGTTCCTAATATAACCAAGGGATTTGGCAGACAGGGAGAAGCAGCCCATGTAGCTTCAAATAATTACTATGCAGTATTTCCTAATGGTAAAACATTCTTATTTATAAAGAATAATCCTGTACAAGGAGGTATGAGTGAGTCTCAAGTTGAGGATTCCATTAGAAAAGCCTTATTAGGTAATCCTCAAAGAATGAAAGATTTAGCATCAGAAAAGACTATATTGTTTGACCCTGATGCAGTACCTACTGTAAGTGTTGCTCCTATTACTACTGTAGAGACTCCTGCAACTATTAATCAAGGTAATACCCAGACAGGTGCTGCCTATACTGCTCAAAAGGAAAAGGCAATAAATGACCATGATGAGGAGTTTGAAGATGAATTTACTTTAAGAAGAGTAGATGACACAGAAGCTACAGTATGGAATCAGGAAAAGGAACTTAATTGGATTAGTAGAGTGCTACCTCAATTAAGTAAGAATGATAGAGTACAAGTAGTAAAAGGTCTTATTAAAGTAGGCAGACAAGGTGCTTTAGCTTGGGGTCAATTTGATAAAGGTGTAATCACATTGTCTGACATAGCTGCTGAAGGTACTACATACCATGAAGCTTTCCATGCTGTATTCAATCTTCTTCTTGACAATAATGAGAGACAGGCATTATATGATGAAGCAAGAAAGTTATATGGTGAAAAAGACAATCTTTCTCTTGAAGAAGATATGGCAGAAGGATTTAGAGAGTATGTAATGACAAGACAGAATAGAGGCTTAGGCAAGAGAATACTTGATTTCTTCAAGGAACTCTTTACCAAGGTTACTAACTGGAATAACATAAGGCCTTCTCTGATAGATTACTATAGAAGAATTAATGAGGGTAAATATGCAGATAGCACACTCAAAGTTCCTACTATCAGTGAGTTGAGAGGTGCTACTTCAACTACCACTTCATTCAATACTCTAAGTGAGTCTGCACAAGAGAACCTATTGAAGAAAGGTTGGACAGCAGAGAAGTTTGATTCAGTTTCTCAAGAGGAAAGAGACCAAGCTGTTAAATGTATAGCCTTTTAGTCAGTAGGATGAAATTTTTTATTAGGGAGGTAACAGAAATGTTACTTCCCTTTTATTTTGTAGGAAATAAAAAAAAAATAAGGGGAGGAGTAGAACTTAATCTACTCACTCCCCTTTCTATTATTAACAATTAACTTTATTGCTTAAAGAATGGAATACCTTTCTCAGGATGCAAACCTCTATAAATGGTCTTATTCATTGGGATAAGAGGAGACTCAAAGAATAGTCTTACTGCTTTAGATTCTCCCTTATATCTGCCTGACTGGATTAAGGCATCTTCTCCAGCAAATACCTCATAATTAAATGGATTCATAAGTCCAACTAAATCAAGAGTATTTTCAAGAGTGTTGATACCAGCAGCAGGAGATTTAAGAATCTTCAATCCTTCTCCAACCATCTGAGGTCTAGGAATTTGTGAACCTAATTCAGTGTATAATCTTCTTGCTTGGTATTCTGCCATCTTAGCTAGCCAAGGTCTATCCTTATCATCTGACCAGTCCACAAGACCAAGCACAAGTGCTACTGCCAAGAAATGACCAACCTCAGTTGCAGCTCTCTTGATATTTGCCTTTTCAGTCTTGGTAAGTTGGTTCCAATTTGCAGCTAATACAAACTGACCTTCTTTCAATTCCTTAGCAAGCTGCATCAAGAACCTGCCTGTGGTGTTATAATAACCCTCTGTCCATGCTTGCAAATCATAGTTATATGTAGCAGACTTGAATCTTCTGTTAAGAGATGGTTTAATCCACTTTCTGAACATAACACCCATTCTACCTACAGCTAATCTTTGCACTGCACTTCTATCAGCCTTATTGTAAATACCATGCATTCTCTGATTTATAGCAGCAGATTTCCTACTAAATGCTATAATATCATCCCTTGTAAATGCAGAGCCATCTTCCTTAGTATAACCTTGCTTTAACTGCAACTTGGCACCTAACTTCTTGTTGTTCTTATCTGTAGGAACCACCTCCATAGCATCCCATAAGGAAACTATTTTACCATCAGGAGCTTTCATCTTATAAGCATCTGCAAGTGCTAATGAAGTTCTATTCTGCATCCAATGCTCACCAGCATTATTCATAAGGAACAAGGCAGAAGTACCAAACATTCTACTGAACCAAGTCTTTCTGTCAAAGTTTACTTCTCTAACATCAGCTTCATACTCCTGCATTACATTGAATAATTCATCCCACAAAGCAAGCTTGCTTGTCTTGACTCTGTTACCTATCTCAGCTAAGTACTCTGGCAATGCTTTACCATAATTTCTATCAGCATGTAAGGTATTGGATTCATTATAGAACTCACCTGCAAAGGACTCAATTCTCATCATTACTTTACCTGTAGCCACATTGGAAATACCTGATAGTACATTGACAGCTAATGTATTGAGGGAAGTCATCCTATTAACAAAGTTAGCTACCTTTCCTTTATCAATCTTAGTATTACCAAATGTGCCTTCATCAGCCATATACCTGCCATATACCTGCATTTCAAAGAAGTCATTCAGTCTTTGCATAAATCTTGTTTCATCACCAGACTTAGTGAGAGTAGATTCAACTTTCCTACCTACAGACTTGAACTTTTCAACCAATGGTTTACCACCTCTTGTCTGTATAATCTTCCTTTCTTTCAGCATATCTCTGCCAAGCTCAAGAACATCAATTACTTTATTCATTTCATTGAAGTTATTAGCCATAGCTGCATAAGCTGTGAGAGTAGATACTATATCAGTAGATAGGTCATTAGGACTTTCACCCTCTTTCATCTTGGTATAATAGATAGGAAGCACTTGTACCTCTTTACCTTCAAAGTCCTTTACTGTAGCTCTGTCTCCAAACTCAGTGTCATCAGTCCTCCTAATGAACTCATCTTTTACACTTTCCCACAGTTGTTTGGCTCCAGACTTTACACTATCAGAGGATTTCACTCTTTCAAGTAAGTCCTTTCTGATTTTAACTGCATTAGTTAAGGTAGTATACTTGTCAGGAAGGTATGAATCCAGCTTGGCTTTTATCTCCATAATCCTATTGTAGTATTCTTTTTGGGCAGGATTCAAATTCTGATAAGCCTTATTGCCATAGATTGATACTTTAGGTTGCTTCTTTCCATTGACTACTTCCATATTAGCATCAAACCAAGCCTGTCTCTCTTTTCTGTACTTCTCTGCATTATCTCCTACAGGATTCTTACCATACTTTTCATTGAGAGACTTGAACATTTCTCTGACTTTCTCCTTGAATAAGCCTTGGTTAATCTCAGAGATATAATTACCTGTAAGATTACCTTTGCTGTCTCTTTCAAACATCCAATCAGTGCTCTTAATTCCAACTTGCTCTAACTTAATGGTAGCAGCTTGAAGCTCCTTCATAACATTGATAGTCTCCAACCTTGCATTTTCTTTACTCTTCTTGACAGCTTGGTCCATAACTTTCAGCATATAATCTGAAGAGTCTGCCATAGAATCAAGCCATCTATCAAAGAAAGGTATATCCTTGTCAGCTATCTTAACCAAGTCTTCAGCAGTCATAGTCTTACCCTTGTACTTGCCAAAAGGAACAGTTATACTTTCCCCTACAAAAGGTTTAATAAAATCAACAAAGAGAGGCATTGCCACATTGTTGTATCTGACAAACAAGTCTCCAAGTAGTGTAGTTGTGTTGTCTAACACAACCCTTACTCTTTGACCATATCTATTGTCTGCATGTCTCTCTTCATCAATAAGAGACTTTCTAATATCATCAGTAATATGCTTGTAACTGTACAAGTAGTTTCTGACATCTCTTAGAACACCAGCTCTTTCATTAACATTGGTAGCAGGAGTATTCTGCAACATAGTAAGCCTATCACTTACCTTGGTTAATTCTTCAAGAGCATTCTCAACAAAAGTATAGATACCCTCAATCTCATTGTTGTCAGCTAATTCAATATCCAATCTATCAATGAGTAACCTTTGATTAGCACTAAACTGGCTATTAGGATTTCTCTTTTCATAAATCTTCAATCTCTTCAATTCATTCTCAATGATTCCTTGAAGCAGCTTTTTATCTCTTGCCACTCTCTCTGAGGTATTATAAAACACCCCACTTGAAGTAATATTGCTAATGTCAATAGCCTCATCCATACTACCATCAAGGATTTGCTGTGCTAAAGAACCAAAGTTCTTATCAGCCTCTTTCATGACTCTTTGTATAGGACTTGCACTAATATTCTTAAAGAAATTCTTAACTGCTTGAATTACTCTTTGCAGCAGATTACTGTAAGGAGCAGATGGGACTTTCTCTCCTTGAAGGAGATGTTTTGCAAGTAATTTACCTGCAGCTTCCTTTGCCAACTTAGCCTCATCACTATGATATAAGGTATCATAGGTGTCATAGTCCTCACCTATAATTTCTCTTGCTAATCCATTGGAAGATATGTTATTGATAAGTCTATTGATAAGTGGATTATCTCCCATAGCTTCAATGGCAAAGTGTGCAAATTCCTCAGGAAGTGCTCTCTCACCTTGAATACCATTAGCAAGCCTAATCATTTCAACAAGACCATTTGCTGCATTTCTTGCAACATCAAAGTCAGTTACACCATGAATACCCATTCTCTTTTCAAGGTCAGTCAAAGCACCTATCCCTATTCCATGAGATTCAAGAATACCTCTCAACCTATTATTAAGGTTTTCATTGTATTCCATCTTATCTGCATCAACAGAGTTAAGCCTGTTTCTTTTCTCAACCTTTACTCCAATGAATACTCTTGGAGATTCAGAATCTTGTATCTTGATTATGTTAGCTACATAATCATCCCTATACTCTGAGTTCTGATTAAAGGCTATAGCCTTCTGTTTCAACTTCTGATAATTCTCATCATTGTTTACCCACAAGGCTGGTCTGTCCATTCCCTTCTTATAGTACCCTATTTCTCTATTAAGCCTTTCAAGTACTTTAGTCTCTGGAATGACCTTACTAAAATTAGTCTGCTTTAGCAAACTTCTCAATGTAGGTTCATTGTTTTCATCTAATGTTAATCTTGGTTGCCAGTCCTTTATGAACTGACTGCTTTTTGTGATAAGATACAGTCTTGTAGTCTCACTTCTATTGTTAGAGGTGAAGGACAGCAAGTCCTTGAATAACTTGCTGTCCACTACCTGACCATTTCTATTCTTAACCTTTGGAATAATTGCACAACTTCTTGCCATATCTTATAAACTATATAATGTTGGAGCACCACAAATATTATCACCATTCTCATCCCTATACTCTGTATTAGGCTGAAGAGTTGTTACATCATCAGCCTTAGGAGCAGAAGTATCAAGAGGAGTGCCATATACCTGTTGGAAAGCATCAATATCTACTTGTGGAATAGAATCCCAATACCCTTGGGGCATATTCTGATAATCAGGTATAGAATCATAATCAATCTCAGCATCTCCAAGGTCAAATCTTGACAATGTATCTGCATAAGGGTCATAATCTTTCCTATTCTTATCAATTACAGTTTCCATCTCCTCTACATCCTTGCCATATTCATATTCAATGAAGCTGTTTCTGAAGCCTAATGGTTCAATCCTTTCATAGGTTGCAACATTAGTTTGTTCAGTACCTACAGATGATAGTTTGTAATAGATATAACTTCCTCTGATTCTTCTACCTATATACTTAAAGAAGTCATAAGCAGGACTATCAGGAGTATCTATCCTTTTCTTGATAACTTTCTTATCTCCAAAGGTAGCATTATCATCAATTACAAATGTAACTTCATCCTTAACTTTATTATCCTCTCCTATGAATTGGACAGAGGCTGTATCAGGGATTTCAGGAACCAACTTCCTATTATCCAAGTGGTTATAGACATATTGGTCTACAAATTGACTATAATCATCACTTGATGACAAGAGAGTTCTCAATGTACTTATGTACCCTGGGATATCATTTCTCACTGCCACAGGTGCCAAATGGATAAAGGTTGAAGGTCCAAATGCAAAGCCATTCCTATAATAGCTGTATCTGAATAAGTTAAGAGCAAGTTTCTGAGCTTCTGGGTTACTCATATACAATAGAGATGTCCAATCTCTCATATATCTTTCTCTCAAAGTAGGACTTAATTGACCTACATTCTTAAACACTACTGTGTCTACAGGATTACTGTCATTTGCCCTGATTACCTTGAGTCTCTTAATAAATTCAAGGTCAGCTATATCCTCATTATCTGTAACCACTCTCTTGAAGTATTCAGGGAAGTTATTGATGAAATCCTTTCTCTTGTCAGAGGAAGTTATAATAGCATCACCCACTTCTGAGTCTGGGTTTACAATCAATTCAGAACCAAAGAATCCATTCTTTGACATGATGTAGGCAAGCAAGTCATTATAAATACTGTTCATAGTCTTTACATTTAACTTACCAGTCTTTGTCATGTCTCTAAGGTCATCAATTACAGCTCTGAATGATTCAGTATATTGAGGGAAGTAAGACCCTAACATTTCTTCTGTTTTCTGTAAGCCAAGAGTATAGAAAGCCTGTAAGAAAGGGAGAGGAGCTGACAATAGTCTTTCTCTTAGAGTGTCAGTGTCAGGATTGTCTGATAACAGACCATCAAGTATTACATTGGCATTCTTCAATGGGAACTTGTCATTATTCTCTATTTGGTCTAACAGGTCTTTCACTTTCTGCATCTTCAACTCTGTATCTGCAATAGTAGGACCAGCAGCACCTCCTTGGGTATCAGACCTTGTAGCCTGTACTAACTGCCCTAAAGCATCAGCAGAGTTCATAATTCTCTTGAACAAATATCCAACTGCAACTTGTTTCTGATAGAACTCAATCTTTCTGAAATCAGAAGTCTGAGACCTGTCAGTAACAGCCTCCTTAGCAAGCATTATATTGTCTGCAAGCTCTTCAATATAGAAGCTATTATTCTTGTAGTTATCATAAGTCAAGTCATTATTAAGAGTAGCCTTCTCCTTATACTTATTCAGCACTTCATCTATGATAGTATCCTTACTTTTACCCTCTCTACTCTCCCTGAAATAGGTCTGAGTAATCTCTTGTACAATAGGCTGCATCATTAACAGACCTATCTCAATAGGATTATAGCCTAATCTTGAGAGAAGCATAGAAGCATCAGCAGTGAAAGTATTCTGATTAAGTGCTGCAAGCACAGGGTCTTTAACATTATCCACAGAAGCAGCCAAGAATCCAGCATTATTCTTTGAGATAAATTCCTTGTCACCATTCATAATATCATGTAGAGATGTAAGTCTCTTTCCATTCAATACAAATGAGCCATTTTCTTCATCCAAAGATAACTGAGTATGTTGCATCAAAGCATGGTTTGCATTATGGTTGGCATAAATACCAATCAACTTAGCACCAGTCATGTTCTGTTGATGCAGCATTACCTGAGTTCTTGGTGATAATGGGTCCATCTTGACCTTTGTCTTTTCTGCCAACTTATCAAGAGTATCAAGGTCTAAGTCAAATAGATATGAAGCAATAGATTTGGGATAAGACTTTACACCTTTCTGTACAGTCTTATTAAGTTCTACACCCACATCCTTTAATGCTTGAGCCAAGTCACTCTCATAAGAATCATTGAGAATAGTCATTATTCTTGCAGACTTCTTCTGATAATCAAAGCCTCCTGGGTTAAGAATCTTTGAAGCTGTATCTGCATTAGTCAGAACTCCATACATCATATCTATCAGCAAGTTATTTCTTGCTTCAAGACTATTCTCCTGTGGAGACTTGTTGAAGTCATACTTTACCTTGCTTATAATAGGCTTGGCAAGTCTGTACTTCTCCTTATTCTCCTTGAACCATTCCTTAAAGTCATCAGTATCTGCATTGAGAATATCTTCTGCCAACTGGCTATGAGTGAACTGTGACAATACTTGATTGAATAGGCTATTCATTCTTGCATAGTCCTCTCTTGCCTGTCTCATATCATACTTTTTAACTCTGAACTCAGGTAACATGATATACATCTTATCCACATCAAAGTCAGAACCTGACAGGGTAGTAATCTCAGCAGGAAGCATGATTGCAGAACCATTCTGTTGAGGAAGGAATCCCTTAATATACAGAGGAGCCATTGAATACTTATCCTCTGTTGGGACTCTATATCCAATCAACTTTCTCAAATCCTCAGGAAGTTTAGTTACATCAAGCTGGTGAGTATTTGGGCCCATGAGAGGCTCATAGAACTCTCTACTATATGCAGGCATATAACATTCAAGATACTTAATCCTCTTGTTAGCACCTTCACCTTCAAATACTACATGAAGTTCATCAGTCAAGCCATAATCAGATACCTGAATTAAAGCTCCACCTCTAATCTTCTGTTTAGTAATTCTACTCTTGATTACACTATTAAGAAGTGTCTGTACTCTTTGAGATTGCACAGGGTCAAAGAGAGGGATATTGAAGTTGTTGTTCTCATCAAGAGTACAAGCCCTCATCATATCCATACCATATCTTTGATTACCTCTTATCTCTTCAAGTAAGATTTCTTCTACCTTCTTTGGGTCTTTGAATATCTCATCTGCATCAGCAAATGCTTGAAGAATGTTCTCAGTGTTGATAGCATTGTACAGGTCAAGCCATTCCTTCTTAGTCATCTTCTTACCATTAACCTCAATGATTGTATCATCAGAGATGTCAGCAGTAATTAGCTTTCTAATCTGAGTACCTACCAACTGAACAGCATCAATAGCATGTTCAGGAGTTGCAGTCTGAATACCATAATCTTCATAAGATACTTTATGTACTACATTAGGATTCTCATTACCAAATCCAATGCCTGTAGCATCTTTAAGCCTCTGAATTACATCAGCCTCTGTATTTACATCATTCAAATCTATTACACCTTGTTTTCCAACCTTAGTAGTAGACTCAAACTGAGCTACATCAATCTGATTATCCTCCATAAACTTGTTTATGGCTTTCAGCTTACCTGACCTTCCTAAAGGACCAGCAATTAGTTCGTGCATAGCAAGTAATAGGAACTCTGAGTTCTTATGCTGTACAGGAGTCTTAATTCCAGTATGACCTTCAATGCCACTGTTATTATTGACTTGTGTATAAACATAAGGCTTCTTAGTCTGCCAAATGATATTGAAGTCTTTGATATTCCAATCTCCATTCTTGAAGTTGTTATATGCCTGCTCCATATCATCTGTCCACTGACCTGACATGCCAAGTATTGCCCTATAGGAACTCAAACTTCTATATGCCTGAGCATCTGCTACATTCACATTTCTAAACTTGCTGATGATATTATCTCTGTCTATCTTGGTCATTTCATTTCTTCTAACCCTTTCATCAAGTACAGTCTTGATGTCTTCAAGTACAGAAGATACTATCTCATCATCCTTCAAGTAGATAGTTCTTTCCCAGTCCCTGCCAATTCTCTCACCTTTATAAGTAGCCTTAGTATTCAGTCTGAGGGCAGGAGCATGAACCTCCTTATATCTCTTCTGAAAGTCCTCAAGATTCTTATAGAAGGCAAGGTCTGTAGTAGTAAGCTGGATAATTTGTGAAGTAGCTAACTTACTGTTCCAATAGTATTCCCTAAGTGCATCCTTAGCATTGTTCTTAACAAACAGGCTTCTTGAGATTGACTGAGCATCTTTCAACTCCATCTCACCTCTTGTTGCCTTATCTGTAAGTAATGCCTTGATTTGCTCCATTAGGCTATTAGCCTCTCTGCTATCAAAAGCACTATTATTGTTGTAGGCTCTAAGCATTAGTTCCATATTGGTATTCCATAATGAACCTAAAGCATCCTTAGCCTTAATGAGTGCCTTTGCAGTTATTGCATTCTGCTTGGACTGACCTTCAAAAGGAAGATACTTGTACTTGCCATTAGGAAGTTCATCAAGCAGTCCTGCCCTTGACCAATCTCTGTAGGTTTGTTCAAAACCATCTTCCATTATGTCATTAAGAGTAGTTCTTAGGAAGTTCCTAAGTTCAGCACCAGTACCTGTGGATTTAAGTCTGCTTAACCTATCAATGAATGTCTCTCCATTGTCATATCTGAGGTTGTTAAGTGCAGGAAGGAACTTAAATTCTGCACCTCCCATACTCTTTATACTACCATCTTTCTTTCTGACAATATCATAGTTTGCAATAGGTTCTACACTCTTATCTCCACTCTGATAAGCCTCATCCCTTTCTCTAACTAGCATGATTCTGTCATACTCTTGATTAACCAAGTCTACTAACTTGTCAAGGATAACATCATCATAGGTTCTTTTCTTACCATTTTCATCAAGTACATCACCTGTTGTGTACTTTCTGAATCTGATAAATTCAGCAGAAGGACTATCTGAAAGGATAGGAATATGATACCAAGCATACTTTATACTTGACTTTGCAGAGTCAGGGTCTCCCCAATACTCTGTAAGAAGAGCTAAAGTATAGTCCAAATCATCCCAATTAGTATAGTCTACCTTATCAGAGTTCAGCACTACTTTATGGTTAAGACCTCTTCTCAATTCATCAGACTCTGCAAGCTGTCTTAGCCAGTCATTTCTCCAATGACCATCCTTAAAGAACCACTCATAGTCTTTGAACTCAGTCTGCATAAACTGTTCAAATCTCTCCTTGTCATTCATAACATTCTTGAGATTCTTAATAAGTTTACCTAAGTAGTTAGGAGTAACATGAGAATAGTAAGACTTATCATTCTCTCTGACACTACTCTCAATAGCATCCTCAGTTACTTCTACCATCATACTTGCAATCATGTTGTAAGCAGAGCCAAAAGTATTGATAAGGTCTCCTCTCTTCTCAGTGCCATCCTCTCTTGTCTCAGACTTGACTTCACCTTTCTTAATACCACTGAATATAACATTCAATTGTGGTAAAAGAAGCATAATTGGGTCAGTAAATGTGATACCTGGAGCTGTCTTTATATCAGTTAATGCAGTCTTTAATACAGAAGGATTGGCATCAATACCTAATATATGAAGCAACTTCATTATGGTATTCCATACATCTTCTCTCTCCAAGAGTTGAAGTCTGGATTCTGTATCAAGGTTCTGGAACATATTGTTCAATGCCTCAGTCCATTGTAAACCTTTAGCTGCATTATCCTTGTTTATTTCCCCATTCTTCTCATATACACTATCATCATCAAGCTGTACTCCATTCTCATAGTTATCTCTCCAAGCATCAAGGAGATAATACACACCTTCAGGCTTATTGATGGCAATAGTTTCCATCTTGAAAGTACCATCAGGCATCATCTTCTTCTTTTGAACCCAGTAAGGCATAAAATCCTTTCTGAAGTCTTGATAGAACTGAGAGAATAAAGTCTCATCACCTTGAAGTAACTTGGTTACTTGCTTAACCCAAGGCTTGATTCTTTGCAAATCCTGCATCAAAGGAAGCATATCATCAGAGTTAATCATGTTCCTTAACTTGTCAATGAAAGTAGCATGAACATAGTCAGCATCAAGGTATCTTGTGAAACCTAAATCATCCCTTTCATACTTACCTCTATAGTCAAGTTTAGGTACTTGTCTGATTACTTTTCTTACAGCTTGTGACAGAGACTCATGTGAACTTACCTGTCTGAAATTAGTCATCCATCCATCCTTATAAGCCTCTTCTTGTCTCCAATCCTCTGCTTCATTATCTACCTCACTGTTACCATCAGGGTCATCATCATTGAGGTTTGCATCAGCAGGTGCAATGTAGTTGGGGTCTATCCTAATACCCTCAGTCATTACAAGCAAAGTACTTGCTTCCTCAGCAAGAGCCTTGTAGACATAAGGATCATCAACTATCTTCTTATATTCCTGATTCTTATAAGCAGCCTTCTTCTTGGCAGCTTCTAATTTCTGCTCATCAGAGAACTTATCTGCACCTCTCATAGAATTGATTGCATTAAGTTCTTGCTGTATTCTACCTTCTTCTGTATCCTGTACATAAGAATTGAAAATGTTAGCTACTCTATTGAATATACCAGCAGGAGTGTACTTCTTTATAGCAGAGAATCTATCCAAGCTATTAAGTTCAGCCTGCAATTCTTCTTTCTCTACACCACTGGCATCATCAATTCTTCTCTTCAAAGAATCAGTCATTTCCTGCAAGGCATTATCAACTTCATTGCTGAAGAATCTTACAATAAGGGTTACTCTATCTCTTCTTGTTCTTGGGTCAAAGAGTAGGTCCACCTTTTGCTGCTCCTCAACAGAAGTAATCCTTGGAGTATCAAAAGAACTGCTAAGTGCCTTATCAAGCTGTTTAGTAGCCTCACTACTTCTCAGCTCCTTAATAAACTCTTGAAGTTCATATCCCATTGGGACATCCTCAATAGACTTATTATTCTTTTCCTGCCACAGTCCAACCAAGTTAAGTACTGATTGCTCTGTTTCATTAGGAAACTTCTTAGCTAATTCTCTAATTTCTGGTGTTATAATTAAACAACTCATATAATTTAAAATATTATTTGTGCAAAGGTAAGGAATTTAATTGTAATATGCAAGCTTTTATTTAAAAAGCTAAAGGGAGAATAAGTATTTAACTTACTCTCCCTTATAATAGTTATTCAACTACATACTTGACACCATCAAAGATTAAATATTTAATGGTGTTGATATTGACAGGTCTAACTCCAGACTCTTTATCTGTTTGTTGTATGTCCATATCAATGCAGTTATATCTACCATCTCTTGATTCAAATTGAATCTTATAGCCTCTAAGAACTCTATCTTCACCTTCTTCATAGGGTAAGATAGGCTCTCTGATAAGCTCAGTAATGAGTTGCTTAGCCCTTTCAGCTACTCCCTTCTTACTTGCTTTAACCTTATCAATATCCTTAGAGAACTGGTCTACAAGATAGTCAATCTCCTCATTGAGCTTCTTCTTACTCTTAGGCTTATCCTGCTTCTTGAAGCATACAGTAAATGCCTGACCAGAATGGATGTTCTCCCAGATACTTCTAATACCAAGAGTACCATCCTTCTTATCTTCCTTAGTTACCTTTACTGTAGTTTCAAACAAGTCAGCAGAATTAGTATAGTTCTTCAGATAACTCATACCAATCTGAACCTCTTCACCACTTTCAAAATGAGTAAGCCAAGCATTAGAACCTGACACTCTGTTCACAATATAGTGAGAACTCTCACTAATAATGGAACCTTGCTTTAACTGATTTATTTGTTCAATCATATTAAATAAGCTTTTCTATATTAGACATAACTCTTACTCCATTTCTGCATGGAGGTTACTTGCATCCTCATGTGCAGTCTTAAACATAGACTTAATACTTGCCATTCTTTCACTAAAAGGAAGAGTGGCTACAGTTGTTTTCTTCATACCAAAAGCCATACTTTTTTTTTTAGTTATCAATATACTTTCTTGCAATAAATTCCTTCATTAAAGGTTCTGCTAACTCCTTAGCCTGAGGATGTGGAGCACCTGTAGTACCCCTTGCTCTTAGGTCAAAGAAGTGATTCCAATCAGATGTAAATCCAGTTACAACCAATTCTGTCTTTAAGGAGTTAGGTAAGACAGCTCTTGCTTCCTGTGGTTTCCATCCACTATTGATAAGCAAAGTGTAATGTGTTTCTGCATTATTCAAAGTCCATAGGAAAGCATCAATGTCCTTATGTTCTCCTTCAGGTAATTGAATCTTCATCTTATCAATATCACACCAATCACCATCCCAATAAGCATAATGACCTGTAGGAACATCTAACCAACAAGGAATAATGAAGGTAAGTTCATTACCAAACTTATCCTTGGAGTAATTACAATACCTCGTACTTTCTTGAGCAAAAGACATTACTCTATGCCTTACAAACTCATGTGATACACCTCTATCACATACAAAGTGTACAGTAACTCTTCTCTCATGGTACTCTGTAGGTTCACAGATGTACTGCAAGTCATCAAGCCAACCATTCTCTACTAACACTCTAAGATTAGTAGTAACAAACAATCTCATAGTTTCTCCAATTGCTCCCTCTTTTGCTTTAACTTTTGAGTATTTGTTGAGATAGTATTTTGTTAGAGGATTAATAGCACCCTTTACAACCTCATATTGCAAATATACAGTACCATGCTCTAACATAGCACCATGACCAGACTTAATCATCCTATCTACAAATGGCTTGGCAGAATCTTCTGTTATCTTATCCTCAGACTTATAACATACTCTACCTACTTTCTCAATCTGTTTATAAACTCCTTCAAGACCAACAGACTGTTCCCATATTTCAAAACTTGGTTTAATTAGCCTCATTGCAAAACTCTTTTAATTCTTGAATACCTAACAAACCACTATGTCTTTTTACAACATTTCCCTCATCATCTACTAAGATGAGAGTAGGTACTGTCCTTATCTCATACTTGGATGCAATATCCTCACCCTGTATAGACTGAACATCTATACTTTCATGTGGAATACCTGCAAGCTGGAGATTACTCTCCAGCACCTTGCAGGGTCCACAAGTTCTTGAATAAATCTTTAATACTTTCATTATACTTCTTTAAATTTAGTATTCCTCAATCACTTCAAAGTCATCAACATTCCAACCCTTGAATACCTCTGTCTTATAATTAGGGTAAACTTTATGAGGGTATTTCTCAGCAAACTCCCCTAATTTCTCCAATATCTTGTCAGGAGTTGGGTATTGCTCTTCAACTGCACCTTTAAGGTCACAGTTTGAGTAATCTATATCCTCAAAATACTCACCATCTTCATCCTTTCCAGAGTCAGTAATCTCATAGTCAGATACCTTAATCTTTACAGTTTTACTAAGGGTTACACTTACTGTGACCTCAATTTCCCTTTCAGGATTATCAACCTGATTCCAGGGTGCATCTTTAGTATCTGCACCCATAGGATAATTATAATTGTCCATATTTCCAAACAAAATTTCCAGCAGATTTTCTAAGTTCTTTAGAAGCATCTGCTATAGTGTTAAACACTTTAATCAATGTCCCTTCCTTACTATACTGTTCTACAGTCTTGCCCACAGAATATGCCAAGTTATAAGCATTAGTACACCACTCAAGATTACCAACATTATTGTTTCTAATATTTTCATCTTTATGATTCACATATCTTAATCCATTAGGGTTAGGAATAAATGTTAGTGCCACAAGTCTGTGTACACTAATATCCTTCCTCACACCATCACTGAATAACATAACATGTACTTTTCTGCAAAGTTACAAAATTTATCTTGATTATACAAGTAATTTAGGGTCATTTTTTTTCTTTCTTTCTTTTAATGTCTGTTATCAAGTTATTCTCTTTAATCAGCCTTCGAGCAATTACACATTCAAGATCCTTAGGTATGCTGATATGCTTTCCCTTATCATTCACATAGATAGCATGGTCTCCCTTACATCTGTTATAATGGAAACCATTAAATTCCACTATCTTTATGAACTTTCTTAATGTATATTGTCTCATACTACACTTTCAGAATGTCTTTATACTTCTCATAAGTCTTTCTTATGACCTCTTCTCCTATTGGATTAGGTCTCTTTGAGTCTCTCTCTATACAATCTTGAAGAGGTATAAAGAAGTCCTTAAATTCAAGGCTATACTTTGGTCTTACTACATCAGGCATTGCCAACTCTGAATTATTCCAATCATCAAGCACTCCATTATAGTACTCCAATTCCTTGGGATTGAGATTCATATTGTCAATAACAATATCAAAACCATAGGACATAGAAATTAACAAGAAAACACTTCTCAAGCTTTTTACTAAATCCTCTCTGCTGGGAACCCAATACTTACCTAACATATTTCTGATGTCATCATTGTTGAATCTTACTCTATGTTCAGGGTCTTCAAGTGCCCATTGTTTAGCCCATGTAGTCTTACCACTACCTTGAATACCTCGGCATAAAACTATCTTTGACATATTTACTTACTTTTACTGACTACAGAGTTCAAAACTAACAAAGCATCCCTAAGGGTTTTCTTCTGAGCAGGAGTACAGTTACTCAATTCACCATACTCCTGTTCAAAAAGAAATGACCTTAGGTGGTTAGATAGTTTCAGAGTCTCTTTAGCCTTTGTTTTAACACTCATCTTTCTACCCTCCTATGATGGACTTAGAAAGAGTCAATGTATTCTGCATCAGGAAATGTAGCATAGGCATCATTCAATGCAGCATCTCTTTCATGCTTATCATCTTCATTATAATGATTAGAATACTGCTCTCTGTGACCATCTTTAAAGTGTACTATAAATGTCATACCTTTTGGTTTTTATTCATCCACATTACAGTCATAATAGCATAGTTTGCCATGTCAAGAAGAGTATCTTTAATAGACTCATCTTTAACCTGAGCTTCTTTCTTAATAAGAGATTTGATTCTATTCATCTTGTCTCCTAACCTAACTACAGAAGCTACAAGACCAAACTCATCAAGAGACCCCTCAAAGCTATTACCATAGTCATGGTTCTTAGCAGCATAAGTTTTAGTCATATCCTGGGTAATAGACATAAACTGCTCTACATTGTCAGATGCCCTTACAGCTACTACAGCTTTATCTATGCAATCTTCATTTATCTTTGTTTCCATTCTTCCAATCATTTAGTTTAACAAACTTATCTTCTACCCCTTTATAGGTAATGGCATCAAACCATTCTCCAGTTGAAGGGCACTTTAACTTACACCTGTATAGTCTACTATCAAGCTAATAGCAAACCATGCATCTATAATTAAGAAGATGACTAAGCATATCAATATTATCATCCTTGTTTCCATATCAATGTACCCAATGGTCTGCTAATTCTGGCACAGCTTTAATAGTTACTTTCTTACAGAAGATTGCTGCTGCATACTCCATACACTCACTTAACTTCTTAGCTTCCTGCTCTGCAATTTCTTCAGGTGGCTCTATCAGATACTCATCATGTACATCATTAGGAATGAGGACTTTGAATATAAGTCCATCATTAACCAAATGATTAAAGTATCTAATACCTGCTATCTTAGTCATTGCAGCAGCAGTTCCTTGAGATGGATAGTTACATGACTGATTATCAGATGCACTCTTTCTCTTCCATAAGTGTTTCATCACTGACACATATACAGTTTCCCTGTTAATATCAATGAATCTTTCCTCTACCTTGCCTGCCTTTTTAACCTTATATGAATACCTAACAGCTATTTCTTCAATAGGGACACCTTGGGCAAACTTCTTTGCAATTTCTTGCATGACAGATGGTGGAATCTCAGATATTACTCTACCACTATCTCTTGCAGCTTTGTATATATCCCAGAAATCTTCCATACCATTCTTTCTCCTTTCAATACCTTTCAGTATAGGATAGTCATAGATGTATGCCCTTAGTCCAGTTATCTTTGAGATTAGGATATAGCCTCTATTCCACATATCTCTCTTTTGTACCTTGAAATAGCTTGCTATACCATTAAATCTCTTGAAATAGTTGTTATAAATCTCAGTTGCAAAGTCCACAGGAATGTTACAATTAGTTGCCATTGTAGGAGCCTGACCATTATAATTGAAACAGAACCTTGCCTTCTTAGCCAAATCTCTAAGGTCTTTTCTTACCTTCTTGACATCCTTCTCTGCAACCCCATCAAGGTCTTTAGGGAAACACATCTTGGCTACAAAGGAATGTCCATCTCTCTGGGCAGGGTCATTATAAAATGCAATCCATTCCCTATCATTGGATAGTTCAGTGAATACATGACCCTCTTGGTCTCCATAATCACAATCTATCAGCAAATGACCCTTTTCAGGTACAAATGCTGCCCTTGTTTCTTCTGTGGCTGGCAGTTGTTGAACATTAACACTCTTATCATTTGCTTGTGTAGAAGTGTCTTTGTTCTCATCTGCCTCCTCTGCAATATCATCATCTTTAGTCTTACCTCCCTTGCCTTTTCCTCCTGAACCACAACTCAACCTACCTGTATCCATCATTTGATTGAATGTTGGGTGGATTCTCTGTGTAACAGGATTAATGGCATCAAGGAAGTTCTGACCAAAAGATGTCACTACCTTGAAAGCTGCTGAATATTCCAAGTATAAAGGAACAATACTGCTCTTACTTGCTTGCAACTCTATAAACTTAGACTCTACAGACTTTTTCATCTTGCCTGTTTTCTTGTCTTTGACTAATAGGTCAAACCCAAGTTCCTCAAACAATCTGATTACCTGCTTAGAACTATTCCAGTTAATGATACATTGAGGTCCAGTATCAAACTCAGCAAATAATGAAGGCTGTGGTATTACCACATACACATTATCTGCAAGTTTGGCTGGCTTGCCTTTCTTATGAGTATCATAGTTTCTTGCTATGAGAGAAGGGTCACCCTTCTTCATTACATAATCCACTACCCACTCATTAAGTTTATGTTCAGCAACTCTTAACCTCTCAGCATCCTTATCCATCTTAGCCTTCCATTTAACAGGGTCAAGTTTAATACCACAATATTCAATATATGCAAGGACTCTTACAAACTCATTTTCAATGTCAAGTGCCACTTTCTGACCTCTTGCAGTGATAGTTTTGAGCTGTAAGTTCATAATATCCTCAAGATGTACAACATCATTTGCTGCATAAACTATAACCTCTTCTGTCATACCTGCATGTATCTGTCCTCTAACAGTCTTATCAAGAAAGATACCTAAATACCTATCACAACAAGCCTGCAAGGACAAAGATACAATGCCAGGTGGGAATCCAAGAAATAGAATTTTTTCAACTAAATAAGTATCATAGACATTTCTGACTACAATATGTTCCTTATACAGCCATCTTAAATCAAACTTTGCATTATGAATGATGAATAATCTGTCACTTTCAAGATAATCCTTATACTGCTTGACATCAGTAGTCATACAGTCTATTACAACTTGATTTTCCTTATTACCAAGCTGGAGAGTAAGCAATTTACCCTGCCATATCTCTGTACCTGTAGTTTCAGTATCTAAACCTACCACTCGAAGAGGCTCTAATATTTTAAGAGACTCCTCTACAGAGATACACTTATACTTAGCATCAGGAAGCTCAAACAGTTCTCTCTGACCAGTAACAAAATATATCATCATTCAAATGTTATAGTCCATCCATAACCCTCAACAAAGTCTATAGATTTGATAACTGCCTTGGCTTCTTCAAGCTCACATCCTACCACAATCATTGGACCTCCTGATGGGTCAATAAACTTATTTCCTCCCTGAACTTCACCTACTCTTAATGTGGGTACATCAGTTTTAAGTACATAAGTTTTAGGCATTTTCTTGAGGTAGTTTATAGCTTCATATCTGGACCTAAGTTTTATAATATCTTCCATTATTTCTTAGAATAAGCAATAAGACTTTCAAAGTCAAAGACATACTTATACTTTTGGAAGAACAGGCTACCAAGAATACCATGAATCTGTACACCAGACTCCTCCTTGACAATAGCAAAGGCATCATCCAAGTCATGAATGCAGAAATCACCTACAAACTCTTGTCCTTTATAAGTGATTGCCATTTCACAGAACCCAGTGTTCACCTTATTACCTTCAATTCCTGTTACATCCATGTCTTTTCCCTCTATCTTCTTATAGTCAAGAAGAGGAAGAATAGAGCTGTTGATTTGAGAGATGTTACTTCCAGTGTCCAACAAGAAGTTAAGTTTCTTATCTCCATTATAGAATGTTACCACAGGCAACTCTACCAAATCCATAGCCTCTTTGAAAGACATATTTACTCTTTTACTCTGCTTACAGTAATCTTCTACACCATTAATGATAATAGATAGAATGATTACTGCAAGTATAATACCAATTACTTCTAATACCATGCTTCATGTTTTTTTTAGTTATTACTTGACACCAGAAGTACCAAATCCTCCTCTGTTATTATCACCTAAGTCATCCACTTCCACAAGTTCAATACCTGAACTTAGCAGCCATTTAATCTTCTGCCACATAGTAGCTTTCTGACTAAGTTGAATCCTGAATTGACAGATTCTATCACCTGCTTCAATGACAGTCTCCCTCATAGGAGAACATACATAGTGCCACTGGTCATTATTACCATTGTATGTATTATCCACTACACCTTGACCATTTGGAATGAATAATCCTAACTTCTTAGGACCACTACTCCTTGAATCAATAATAGCTTCAAATCCTTGTGGTAGTTGCATTGCAACTCCAAGAGGAATATAATAGGCAGGAATCTCTACATTCCTATGACCTACTCTCTCTCCTTCAATAATCTTCCTTTTGAGGACATCAGACTGTGGTGCAGGAATAGTAATATCTACTGCTGATTTCAAATCAACCCAATCACCATTCTCATTAATCACAGGCATACAGCCTTCAGTCAATACTTTTACTTTAATTTTCAGTTTCATGTTTCCAAAATTTACTTGTTATGTCTACTAACTCCTTGCCATTGACTTTATAGAATCTCTGATTAGTAGTCCTACTGTTAAGTGGACCAAACTCTTCCTTATAGGGTCCAAGTTTTATATAATCAAAGTTGAATAGGTCAATGCTATTACTTAACTCTTGTCTACCACTATACCAAGCTATCTTCACAGGATAATGATGTGCCCTAAGAAAAGAGGCTAAAGTATTAATCCTACTTGGGTCACTATCTCCTCCCATGAAAGCCACACAACTAATTCCCTTATTCTTTTCAGTAATTAGTTCATGAAGAGACCTAAAAGAAAGTCTTTCCCCAATATCCTGTGCCAAGTAAGAGCTATGACAGCCCTTACATTGACATGGACAATTAGATATGTTGATAGCAAGAGTCACTTCATCTGGCACTTCAGCAAAGACTACTTTTGCATCTACATACTTTAGCATATCTCACTCCTTCCATCACTATAGGTTCTATGGCTTGCTTCAACCTGCCTGTCTTTACCAAATGACTTGATAGGTCTGAGATAGCCAATCACTCTGGTATATTGGGTGATGTTCTTACTATGACACTTTGGACATTCAGTGATAGGATGCTTAGTAATGTAGCCACAATCATCACACTTACTATTAGGAATATTAAATGTGAAGTAGTTGGTTCCATTAGCTATAGCAAAGTCTATCAACTTGAGATACTGCTCTTTGCTCAGATGGTCTTCAAGATTAATATGACAAGCTGAGCCTCCATCACAATACTGTGCTGTCTGCCTTCCATGCAGAATCATCTTATCTAGTACTGAAGTATCATCATGAGCATCAAAGAAATATGAGTTATAAAGATTTTCATCTTCAGGAACCCAATACCCATCTTCTTTATCCCATCTATAATTCTTACCACCAAGAGACTCAGCAGGAACTACCTCAGAATTAAACAAGAAAGGTCTCTTACTATCATGTATAGAGTGCTTCTTATTTTCCTCTTTGATAGTGCCAAGAACCAACTGCAAGAACTTAATATATTCAGGATTATTAGATACCCTAAGACCTAAGAATCTGGCTGCTTCATTTAAGCCGTTGATACCAATGGTACTATACAACTTGCTCATGTGTATATAGCCACCATTACAAGCTGCAAACATACCTTTTTCTTCTTGTTCATAAAGCATAGTCTTATAAGCTATATGATACTTGTAGACTCTTTGGAGAATATCTACTAAGTAATCTATAAGAAATGAAGTATTTTCTTTCCATCCTCCATTCCTCTTCAATCCATAAGCCTTATTGCAATCCTGCACAATCCTATTGATATTAAGAGTGATAACATTGCAGCTACCAGTCATTACACCAGTAAGACCTGATGTAGGATTGAAAGTATTCTCTGCAAGTTCATTCCTCAACCTACAACATGATGCAAGACTGTCAGCACTATCTGAAATATAAGTAAAGAATGAATGTCCCTCTGCATACATTTCTGCACAGAAGTCTTTATATTCCTTATCTATAATATTCTTTCCATCATGTACCATTGCCAATGTTTCAACAGGGAAGGTTAAAATCTGCTTAGTTCTGAGCTTATTGAAGAACTTCATAAACATCTTCTGAAGAACATTAATTGCAGCCCACTCAGGCTTAGTTCCATCAGGATAACAAAATTCTCCAAACAATGAACTAAAGTATGTATGGTCATAATAAGACACATTTGTAAATGGACTCTGATATGACCTGTTACCAGCAGGTTGATTAATACCATATACAAACTGCTTGAAGGCTTTCTCTATGAAATCTCTGACTGTCCTTTGAACCTTACAATGAGAATTTGTTACAACACAATCAAGCTTCTCATACCATTTATCTCCAAATTCTGCAATAATGTAGTAGTTGAGAGCAATAAAATACTCTCCGTAGGCTACTGCACCTTTACATTGAGAGGAAAGCAAGAAGGTAAGATTAGTTATTTGTCCACTAAATGATTGTAAATCATTAGGAGGAGTTGGTGTCACACCATCTATATTACCTACACCTTCTGTCATAAGTGGATAAAGAGTATCTGCTTGACAATAGAACTTCAATGTAGGTACACTAGCTTCATCATTAGGGTAGATTATATGATTCTCAACATCTACTTCATACTGCTTTGCTACCTCTGGATAAAGAACATTAAGTTCATCCTTCATCCTTTGTCTCTGAATAATTCTATTCTTTGTCTTATAAACTTCTCCATCAAGATTAGCAACATTCTTCTGAGTTACATTAGCATTAGGGTCAGTCTCTGAAGAACTAGCAGCATTATCATCAGAATCTGCATAGTTAGACATATAATCAATCCTTTCTCTAACAAACCTAGACTCTTCATGTTTATCTCTGTAGATAATATAAGCCTTTGCTACATCAAAGTGTTTGTCATTCATAAGAACATCCTCAACCTTATTCTGTATCTCCTCAATACCTATAGTATCTCCTTCCAAAGTGCCAAACAAGGCACCTATCATATCATACAGATACTGAGGCATTTCCTTGTTACAAGACTTAAAGGCTTTCTCTACGGCACTTATAATCTTATCAACATTAAATTCCTCTAAATTACCATCTCTTTTTACTACTTGCATATTATAATGTATTTAACCATTCTCTTAAATCATTAGGACCAGTTTCACTAATTCCCATAGGCACTTTTGGTCTGGAAGTGAGATATGAAGAAAGCTCTTCTCCTATTACAAAAGGACTTCTCATTTCTATTTGGTCATTCTTTCCAAACTTCAATGTACCTACTGCCTGTACAAATGGACAAGTCCACACCAATGGGACAAGGATTCTCCTATTAACTACAATGAAATCATAGTTAAGCAGCTCGAAGTCTTTGAAGTACTCATCCTTATCCATATTCTGCCTTATAATAGCCCAATATAGTCTGGCTTGAATATCATATCTCCAATCTACAAAGGATTTATAGAAATCCCACTCTGTATGGGAACTTGTTTTCAAATCTACTGGCTTTACCCACTTCTCTTTATGATTGACTATAATTAAGTCAGCCATGTTTCTATACTTTACACCATTGAACTCTCCTTTGAACTTCAACTGATAGAATCTTTCAATGTCTGGTTCAAATGGATTATTCTCTGCAAAGTAGAACTGAGTGGATTTGCTCTCTTTCAATGCCCTTACTGCATTGCACACATCTTGATAGGTCTGAGTATCAAGTATAGTCTTACTACCTGCTATAAATAACAGGTTATAGTAGTCAACACCTTTCTCCTTGATAACCTTAGCCCTTGTCTCAGGCTTCCAGTTCATCTGATAACTCTGATATTCAGTCTCCTTAATGATTGCATCATTAGGAATTGTAATAAGACTCCTATAAGAATCTCCATACTGACTGAACAAAGATTTTACCATCTTTATAATAGAGTCTGGAGTAGAAGGAAACTCAGCAACCATAAACCTTTCATCAAACTCTTCTTGACCACCTGTGATAATACTGTCTACAGCACTACCAAAAGTAAGAGAAGGTGTCTCTAACCTGTCAAATAATTTATTCAAGTTATTGAATCCTTCCCTCTCATATCTTGCAAGGGTTGAATAGCTTAATGCTGGGTCTGCCCTATATGTTTCCTCAGACACATCCCAAGATATACTTCTTAAAGATTTTCTATCCATTAGTAATAATCTTGATTATATTCTTCACTACTGAAATCTTCATATTCCTCCTGCTCTGGCAATTCAAGTGCCTCACAATAGGTGTCTACTTCTGACTTCAACTTTCTCATTTCTCCAAGGTCTGCTTTCAGATACTCCTCTTTGGGACTTTCCTTACTAAGACCTTTCTTTACTCTGACAAGAGATGAATCAACTAAGAGTTGGAGAGACTCAAAGTCCCTGCTATTCAGGAACTTATGTGCAAGCTTTGCATCTCCTTCAGGTAATGAAGAGACCAAAGCCTCCATTCTGTCTATTGGTTCTCTATTGCTCATAACTCTTGATAATTTCTACTGCCTGCAAGAGTTGTTTCTTGGTATATACCTCAAAATATATAGACCTATCACCTTTCTCAATACACAGATTATCAAGATATTTTATAAACATCTTTTTCTTGATATAGAATACATCATTCTCTATTCCCTTAGCTTCAATGTAAACATTAAGGTCTTTATACTTGAAATAAAAGTCTGGTGTATATCTGATACCAACAATTTTACCTGTTTTCTGAATAAGTATCTTTGAAATACGGGTGTCTATGCCATCTGATAATCTTTTGGTTTTCTGCTTATCAGTCTCCTTGTCATAATATGGGGTAATAGGCTCAAAACCCTCCCACAAAGTAAAGGTAGTTGGCTCATATTGAGGTTCAAACCCTTGTTGAAGAAGAGTATTATATATGCTCTTCTCCAACTGGGATTTGAATGTTATACCCTTAAAACTACTCTGTGTGGCATTTCTAATTTTCTTATTTGCCACTTTTGAACATTTCTTTAAGAATATCCCTTGTAATCCTGCAAGCAATCTTAGCATCCTCAATGGTTCTGAATGCTGCAAAGTTCCTGTAGTTCTTGATGTGAGCCTTATTAGCCTTTGTAATTCTACCATCAAGCTTAGAGATTACATAAATCTCAGGACTCTTCTCAATATGGTCCTCATACTTCTTATCTAACTCAATGGCTATTTCTCTAAGTACCATAGAGAATGCAGCAGCAGGAAGGATAGCATCTACACTATTGAGATAGTTATAGGCCTTCTCAACTTTCCAGCCAAGTTTGTCTGCAATCTTCTGAATGTAGTACTCCAGTTTCATAGGAACCTCAGTCTCAACTACAGACTTTGCAGGTTTGGTAGTAGTAACAATACCAGCCTCAAGGAGTTTAGGAAGAATGCCCTTAGTCACTACAATGTGCTGAGCTGCAATGCCCTTACCAAAAAAGGGGTCTTTCACTTTAGATACTTTAGTCAGAGTGTCTCCAATCTGTACCTCTTTACCATTTGTCAAATAAATCTTTTCCATTTTGTTTTTTATTGTTTAGTATTAATACTCTTCATACCATTTTATTGGTGCACCATAAATTCCTTTTACTCTATTACTTATATCAATAAATAGTTGGTATGGCATCTTAGTGCCACTCCTTACAAAGTATGCAGGATGTTCAATCTCTATAATGTGATTGAATCTACTATTGATATAAGGTTTGAAAGTCTGAGCCTGTCTGCCAAATAGCACATATACTATGGCTGTGTCATATTCAGACAGGTTCTTCAACAGTTTAGCTATGAAAGGTCTCCATATCATTACATGGGAGCCTACCCTGTTCATCTCTACAGTAAGAGCAGAGTTTATCATTAGTATCCCTTGTTTAGCCCAACTCTCTAAAGTCTGGTCAAAGGTAATACAATAATGTGGAACCTCAAAATTAATGGCTGCTTCTTTAACAACATTTAATGAAGGAGATAAGTTATCCTCATCAACCTCCTTCCTGTTACCAAAAAGTATGCCAGTTGCAACTCCCTTTTGTGGATAGGGGTCTTGACCTAACATAACTACTTTTAAGTCCTTGAGAGGACAAAGCTCAAATGCTCTGAACACATCAGATTGGGCAGGACATAGAGGCTTCCTCCTATATTCCTGCACAACCTTAGCCATTACATTGTTTAGCTCTGCCCTATCAATTACTTTCATCCAATCTCCAAAGTATTCATCTAATGTCATATCAACATCATTATGTCATCCATATTGTCAATAAGGCATTCATTCAGTGCATCATTAGTAGTGGCAGATGGAGTAGGCTTAATAGGCTCTATAAAGAACTTATCAAAATTATCCACTACAACTTTCACCTTTTTACTCTCTGGATTGACACCAAACTTATAATTAGGAAAACTTACTTCTTTACTTGTATAGAAAGGAATAAGTTTCTTAATAATACCTTTGTTAATCAACTTATCAGACTCTAAGAATACTTTAGGGCTAACATGGCATACAGGTCTATAATAGACCATACTATTGCCACCTTCTTCTGTATGTACCTTTCTTGCAGTTAGTGTACATAACAGCAATGGAGCATAGCTTTCATCAAAGATAATGCCTCTGCCTCCATAATACACTTCACCTTTGCTGGTAGTTATCTTCTGCAACCTCATGTCAAATCTTACATTATTGAACATTTGCACTATGATACTACCAAAGGTTCTTCTCTCCTGACTTGGTGCATTATCATACAATGGCAGTATTATCCTCTTGGTTCCTACAACTAATGGATAATTTATCTTCTCTGACACTAAGCTCTCAAAGTGTTCTCTTGCAATCACAGGAATCTCTACCTCATCATCATTTACTTCAATGATAAGACTTCTCCTAAACACATTATTACTATCAAGAGATAATTCTCTTTCAAGCTGGGTTGGATTATTGCAGTCACTGCTGTTAAAAACACTTCTAACACTGCGTGCAAATCTTATACTAAATTCCATTATACTTCAGTTTTGAGATACATTGTTTCTGCATTATATGTGGTGAGGAATGGCAGGTCTCTGTCAATGAGAGGCTCACACTGATTAGCACAGAAGTTCACAAACAAATTGACCATATAAGATGCAATCATATTTGCACAGAAGGTAGTCTGCTTATAGGAGCATATTGTCTCATCAGCTTCTGCATCAGAGAATAAATACTTATTACTGTACCTATTGATGTTGTACTCATCATCTCCCTTGATACACAATACCTGAAATTCCTCTGCTGCCAACCTACCATCAATAAACAGGCAATTCTTCCTTTCCTCCTCTGGTTTGGACTGAACATGGTTTACCCATTTATTAAAGAAGAGTTTTCTTGCTGCCATATTATCAAAGCCACAAATCATAATATCTGATGCTTCAGATTCATTGGTAAATCTCTCATTTATTGCAAAGACACTGCTATAGCCAGCATAGTTCCTAATCATCTCAGCCAGTGCAGATACTTTAGCTCTGCCTAAATCAGACTGACCATACAGCTGACCTGACATATTGACAGCTTCTACTATGTCATCATCATAGATAAACATAGAAGCTGGCTTCATCCTTGCCAATAAGAAGCCTACATAACTACCAATACCACCTACACCTGCCAAAGTGACAGTCTTCTTCTGAATATTCTCATACCAAATGGCAGAACTAAACCTACTTGTAGCTTCATCTACAAGCAAAGTTGCAGAGTTTGTAGGTATTTCTTGATGTGCATCCTCTACAGCTTGGTCAAGGATAGCCTGTTCTTCTGAAAGTTCAAAGTTAATACTATCACCATCATTTTCCATAGGATTATCTGATTCAGGTATAGTACTCTCATTGAGGTCCTCTATAAAAGAATTATAAGCTTCCTGTAAAGTTGCAGGAAGGATTTCTTGGGCTGTTACTTCTTCATTCATAATATTAAATATTTTTGAAGTGCATCAATATACCCTTTGATATAATCATTTTTAGGGAGTTTTGTAAGCTCCTCTATCATGTCATGGGCACAAATAGCACAAATTTCTGTTTCATCAAAGCCAAGCTCTTCTAACTTCTCATCTGTCACATACCATATCAGATATTCTGCATAGGCATCTGCCCATATCTTGAAGTTTTTCATGCCTTCTTCACCCTTACCAAATCTCTTTTCATACAATGCAGGCATTGACTTAGCCCATTTGGTAATGTCAATCTTACTATCATTAGAGATAATAATGCTGCCTGTAATCAATTGAAGTACAAGAGACTTCAAAGTAACTTTATCAAATGTTACCTGACCATAAGGTAGACTATAGTTATCATCAAATGACAAGTCATTTGCATTATCAAAGAGAGTTGGCTGATCCACCTTAGGTTTATCATCTTCCTTCTTGACAAGATTTGCTGGACCTGCCTTTGTACCATAAGAGTTAGCAATAACAGTCTTATAGCCACTTGAATATACAGGTGTCTGAACTTTCTTGGTTTTCTCTGCCTTAGCTTTCTTGATTTCCTCAAGTCTTGCTGCCATATCTGGAAAGGAATAATTCTCACCTTCTTTCTCTATTTTAAGATAGAACCATTCAATCTCATCTGTATCACTTACATATTCCTTAGTGTCCTGTTTTTCACCATCACCAAAGAACTCATAAGATACAGATTCCATGACCTGCTTTGACTTGATTCTCCTTGTGATTGCAGCAGTATAGGAACCTGCATTATTCACAATAAGAGACACAAAATTATTCCTATCCCTACCTTCTTCCTTTAGAGTAGCAGTGTCTGTTCCACTAAAGAAAGTACTCATATTGTTATGGGAATGTATAAGACCCATCTGACAATCAAGCAATTCAGGATTTTCACACATGTAGGATATTACATCAGGATTCATATCAAACTCTGTATAGGCTTGAGTTCCAATATCCATGATGTAAATGTCCACACATCTTATCACAAGGTCATCATTCCCAAATGAGCCTTCATGTGTAAAGAACAATGTACCTGACCATTCAGTATTCCATACCTTCTGACAGGTAAACCTTATCTTTCTTTCCACTTCTGCTGGAATAATCAGCTTATAATTATAGGTACCTGACTTCTGTATCAGACTGATTACCTTCGTGGGTTGCTTTGTTTCTTCCATATCTGTAATTTAATACTTTGAGTATTGTTGTTAATATGTATAATGCAGTCTGAGTATCAAGAATTATACTCTTGTTCTCATTCCTCACTTCTGCAATATCTGTAATATCTACAGTTATCTCTTTTCCCTTGAATACACAGACTTTCTTACCTATATACTGAGCACAGCTGTTTACATTATTCCTGCCTTCATCATAGTAAATCTTTCCATTGTCTATGATGCACTCCTTCAAGATACCAAGGCTCTTCAAGTCTGCAAACTTAGTAGTTAGTTCATCTTTATTGAACTGGTCATTATACCATTTAATGAACTCATTACTGATGAGTACAATAAATTCAATAAGTGACATTCCAATAGAATAAGAGCCATTGACATAGTTAAATTTGAGCTTCTTAGAGTTAATAAAGTACCTTACAAACTCCTTGAATTTACTAGGAGCAAAGGCAGTTCTATAGTAATTAGGAGACAGATATGTAATGAATCTATCTACACCTACTTCCATATCATTGGTACCTAACTTCTCCAAGTAATTATAAGGTCCTCCAGCAACAGATTCTACAGTTACATACTTACTCAGTTCAAGGCAGAACATATTCCACATATCCTCATCATAATCCCTATTGAGGACACTAATAGTACCATTAATAGGACCACTGCCTGTGCAAGGATTTTGGAATTGGGTGAAATCCCTTGTAGGGATATCAATGACATGACTGTGCATGTAATGACTTATGATGTGAAGCAGGGTATATTCTGACCTGTTAAGTGTGAATCCTCCATTCAATGTGCCATTATACATCACTTTCACCTTAGCCCACAGGTGGTTAATATCCACAAATCTGCCATACTCATTAGTTACTCTTACATGAGGAAAATGTACAAGAATGAATATGCCATTGAACTTAGCATTACCAATTCTTTCCTTTACTCTATTATCTGTAAGCACATTAACAGCCTTTTCTACCTGGTCTCCAGGTAAATCAGTAATAGCCTGTGTTTCATACATACTCCAGTCATTCCTGTCCATGCTTACAATATTACCATTAGGAATATAAGTAGATAAAGGCTCTATATTCATCCAAGATTTGAACTTGTCCAAACCCCAATATCCTTGCATATCAACTTTATCTTCCCCAAAGAAGTCATTGAATATGCCTAATACTCGAAGTGGCTTGTCCATCAAGGAGTTATATAGTTCCTCTATCTTCTCCTCAATTAATTTAATTGTTTCTCCACTCATATTACTGTAAAAAAAGTAGGTAAGGGGGCATTTCTAACCTCCTTACCTACTGTTACTTACCTTTGTTAATTGACACCCATTCCTGTGAACATATCATCAATCTCATCATCAGAGTAAGGAGAAGCTGACTTAGGCTTGTACTCCTCAGAAGGTTCAGCACTTACTGCAACCTTACCTCCAAGAATACCAAGCACTTCCTCTTTCTCATCCTCTTCAATTGTGCCATTGTCCTCAAGAATTTCCACCAACTTACTGATAGCAGCTCTTGCTACAG
>OGPM01000113.1_pt1 | contig 80221 bp, 69 predicted proteins | sample 1552961 | NCBI WGS metagenome assembly OGPM01 (sample SAMEA2580304, study PRJEB22360) | human gut metagenome | biome: human gut; feature: human-associated habitat; material: faeces | place: Denmark | collected 2008/2010
GCCGACCTCAAGACCGGCGAGACCCTGTACGCGGTCGGCGACTGGGGCCAGGGCAGGGGCAAGACCTGGACCCGCGCCGGCGGCGTCAAGCTCGCCAGGTACGGCAACGCGTACACCGGCACCACGAAGGTCGGCAAGGGCAACGCCATCACATTCCGTCTGATCAAGGTCGACGCCAACGGCAAGACCACATGGGACTCGGCCAAGGACCGCAAGTCCAAGGCCGACAAGACCAAGGCGCTCGGCGTCTCCTGGACCTCCGACAAGGTGAACGAGGACGGCACGATCCCGGACGACTCCGCCATCAGCATCTCCGGCAAGGGCGTCGCGGACGGCAAACTGTCCATCCAGAAAGGCAACCTCGCCGAGCTCTACGTGATCGGCACCCAGGACGCCACCCCGTCCGACGCTGTCTGGTGGAGTGACGGGGCCGCCGTGGCGGTCTCCGGCATCGGCACCGTCTACGGCGTCCAGACCGGCACCGCCAAGGTGAACGTGAAGGTCGGCAACCAAACCGCCACCATCACCATCACCGTCAAGTAAACGGCAACCGCCGATATCCATAAAACATTTGAGCCTTGGAATTCAATATCACTCCAAGGCTCAAATCATATTCAAACGCTTCTATACGCATGAAAATACACACATCAAAATCAGCGGATTTAGCATAATCAGCTCAAAGCGTCGTGCAGATATCGCTTTGAGCGGCTGCGCATGATATCCAGTGCAATATCGGCATTGCAGAAATCGATGGTTTGTGAGGTATCAGTACAATCAACTTCGGAAAAATCAGTGATGATTCTGTCGGCGAATTGTACTTCCTGCAGGATTTGACCGCGTCGGGTGCCGAGTTCATGCTCTTTGGTACCTTCCGTATACACCCAGAACGGTTTATGGAAGTTGATGGAGAACAGCGTGCCATGATAGGAGTCCGTAACTACACCCTCCGCATATTTCACCAGCGAGAGGAATTCTTCCGGCCCTGCCTCGAGCACATTGACAAGCTCATCGCATTTCGGCACATTGCCCGCCTGCGGCGTCAGCACTGCGACAGGCAGGCCGACTCGACGAGACAGTTCACGCAGTTGCCTGAATACGCCGACAGCACGCTTGGGACGCAGCAGCGAATAAAACAGCAGATACTGTTCGGGCACGTGTTGCGACTTACGCAACGGTATGCGTTCCTCCCATTCGCCCGCGTTGAGCAACAGCGTCGGATCGCATACGTGTTCCACATGTTTGCCGCTTACCTGCCGCAGTTTGCCGCATGCGGAACGTTCCCTCGCCGAAAGCGCGCTGAATTCCGCCAACGCCGGTCCGATGCGCCGCAACTCATCGTCGGTCATGGTGGCCGGCGACGAAGCATACGAGATTTTCCTGCAGTTCGCCCATTTCAGCAGGTACGGGTCCATGTACTTCCAGTCGACGCGTTCCAGCTCGTTGGAATGCTTGTTGATGATCTGGTCGCTGCCGCTCACGGCCACGTCGAATGCGTCAGCCAGCGAATTCAGCTCTTCCGGCTCCTGATAGCGTCGTTGGCCCACATGTATGTTCGTGCTGATGAACCGCTCGAAATTGCGCATGCGCTTCTTGCGCAGTCCCGCAACCGGCAGCATGGTTAAATCCGCGAGGGACGATTTGAGGCCCAGCCCACGCCAATATAAGCGTTCATAGTAGCGTTCGCCCTCAAGCGGCCGGTAGTCGATGACGGTAACGTCATGCCCCATGTCCGTGATGGTTGATTGCGTGGCATACGCCTGCAATACCGAACCATAATTATAGGCAGCATGATACGTGATTAGACCGATAATATTATGCTTCTCGTCCATATTTCCTCGTCGTTCAAGTAGTTATTTCTTTGTTTTCTCGCTATTGCAGAAGCACTCTGCTTTCTCATTGTTTTCCACTGAATTGCTTATGACGCACCCATGCGATCGCAGCGCTCACGTAATACCATCGATATTTCATCGAAAGCAACGCGATTTGTCGGGTCACAGGAAAACGACCTCCCCGATATCGATCAAGCGGCTGCCGAAAAACCGGCATGTTCACTACTTTTCCATAGTGATTCTTTCGTTCATGACGGTTCCATGGCGCTTCGGGATTGAACAGATCATTGATCATAATGATCGTCAGATGAAATAATGTGTAATCATCGAGCGTTCCATCAGATATTTCCCGAAATTGACGAATGGTATCGCGCATTGTTTCGATCGCAGATATTGTTCGCCGCACATAATCGTTGGAGAACGACCGCACCGCCGAATCCGCATTGCGGCGGTATTCGTACACCATTTCATCCACATAGCCGATTCGATTCGCCGCCGCGACCGCACGGAACGCATATTCGGCGTCCTCTCCCAAACTCAAGGTTTCGTTGAATCCGTCGATCCCTTTGATCAGCGGCATGCTGTACAGCTTGCCCCAAACAAGCGCGATACCTCGCTGCGGTCGGAGCATATCCTCGCATAGGTCAAGACGCCTGCGTCCCTCGAACACCATGTCAGTTTCAGCATAATGGTGTTCTTCCACACTTGGAGACCCCTCGCCTTTGCCGCCCATAATGACGTCACCAGCGGCGTCGGGAACACCGTTCGCATCGGCATCGGCACCTGCAAGCACGTTGCGGTACGCCCCCATCACCACATCGCAGCGGTATCGCACCGCAAACGCAAGCATGCCGTCGACGGCATGCTTGGCGAGCGCATCATCCGCATCGAGGAACATCACCCACTGCCCCGTGGCCGCGCGCAATCCCGCGTTGCGAGCCGCGGAGACTCCGGCATGGGCGATCGTTTCCGTACGAATGCTGACCAATGGCGAATTCCAATTCGAGATCGGTGCCGTTTCGAATGCCGGCTCACCATCGAATACAATCACCGCTTCGATACGGAAGCCACTGCCCTGCTGCCGTTGCAGACTGTTCACGCAATCATGCAACGTTTGCAACGTGGCACGGTAGACGGGAATGATCACACTGATGGTATGGCTCATCGTCAGTTCAGCTCCCGTGTGATCACCGAAGCATCATACCGGAACGATACCGGCGATTCGATGCTTTCCGGGAAGTTGCCGATCGCCACGAACGCAATCAGCGTTTCGTAGTCGGGTACGCCCAACAGCTTGCGGATCTCATGCTCCTGCTTCTCACGCATCATGGTGTTGAGAGGGCAGGCGGCCAGCGACTCGCATTCCAATGCGGTCAGGAACGCCATGGCGAACAGGCCTCCGTCGATATACGGCTCGTTGCGTTCCTCAACGCTTACGAAACTGCGCACGTCCACGCTGATCAACGCCAGCACCGGAGGCGCATCGTACCCACGCCACCCGCCCTGCAACGCCAATGCCTGTTCGATGAATTTCGGATTGCTGATCAGCAGCACGCGATATGCCTGCCTATTGCATACCGATGGCGTTTTCATCGACATGCTTACGGCCTTACGCACCGTTCCCATATCAACAGGGGTTTCGGCATACTCGCGTACGCTGGAACGCCCTGCGAACAATGCTGCATAGTCGAGCGATGCGTTGTCGCGTTTGTCTGCGGCACGCACGGTTTTCACGCCCGCATTGCCCGCAACGTCGGCTTTTTCGGCTTGTTCGACGCTTTCGATATCCACCGAGGCCACTTCGTCGGCAAACCATACGCCCACAAACTCAGGAATCGGCTTCTCCAACGCCCGATGCTTGCGCACGTATGCACGAACCACCTGCCGTGCCGCGATATACGTCACATCGTCAACCGGATAGTCGCGTTCCCGCCATTCATCCATCACGGAACGCAACTCCCCGAACGCGGATCTGCCGAATCCCGCACGGAACCGTCTATGCGACAATCCTTTTTCAATACGATGAATGTAATACACCATAGTGCCGCGCAATTGCTCGGATTGCCCCACATTCCATTGCCCAGCACAGAATCTCAGGAACCGTTTGCGCTGCCCCGCATAGTACGAAGCCAATGTCATGTCCGCTTTGCATCCTTGCAATACGCGCCAGACGCGATGCGGAACGATGGTTTTGATTCGCTGCTTCACGCCCATGATTTCACCTTTCCTTGTTTTCTCGACGCAACGACGGCAATACCGCCTGCACCTTGGCCATGACTTCCCTTGTAAACCAGCCTTCACGCAGCTTCTGCCCCAATTGCGAAGCCCGTCGTACCATTCGCGCATACTCGCTTTGCGTCATGCCGTATTCCACGGCCATGGCCTCTTGCAACGATTCGACGGCAACGCCCACTCCCTGTTCGACTACGAATGGTGCGAGCGCCGCCTTGTTCCATATGATCACCGGCTTGTCGGCTGCAAGATACAGCGACAGCTTATGCGGATTGTTGACGGTCAGATATTTGCCGTAATAGCCGCCGCAGGTGTCGAGACTGTCGCCGTCCCAGATCAGACCAAATCGTCCTTCCAGTTTGTCTGGCAGTTCATCGGGTGCGACGATTCCGCGGTACCACGCCGTTTTGCCGTTCCGCCGGTCATATTTCGGCCCGTACAGATTGATGTCGGCTTTGGGGAATCGCTCGGCCAGCCGATACACGTATTCGGCTTTGCCATGGCTGAGATTTCCCGCGATATCGATGCCGTGACGCTGTTCCACGGGCACAGGATTCGCTTGCGGCAGCAGGTAATCAAAAATGCCGATCTCCACGATCGGCACGGTCGCGCCGTACTTGCGCAACACTTCGCTCATGCGCGGATTGTGGCTGATGAGCAGATCCGCTTCGGTCACCCATTGTTTGTCGAAATCGGTGTAGGAGTAGCCGCGTAGCGTTTCCAAATCATGAATCAGGAAAACAAACAACGCTCCGCGCGCTTTCATCCTACGCACGGAAGGCAAGGCGTACAGCGACACCTTATTGTACATGATGAGCGGAAATTGCACCAACACCACGTCCCCGCAGCGAACGGTTCGTTCCAGCCGATGCCAATCGGCAAGCGTACGCCCAACGCACACCAGCTTGTCGAAATACCCTTTGTTCTCGCCGGGACGCACTTCGAACGGCTGCCAGGATTGGCTTTCGAGCACCTGCCGAATGTCATCGCGCGCTTTGGATCCAGCGTGCGCATGATGCAGCGAACGTTCGCAGATCACGTAGTTCGTCATTGCCAACCTCCATTGTTTGCATATCGTCCGTCACTCGCATTGCTTGCGCCATGCGCGTTATTCTCATCATTCGTTTTCCGTACATGCAGTCGGTTGAATACCGGCTGAAGCATGGCCATAACGAATCGTTCGCGGCACAGCAGCAACGCGATGCCATATATCAGCGCGAACAGGAATCCGCCGAACATCAGCCACAGGAAGGCGTTCCATGTCTCGGCACCGCATATCGCGATCGCGCCCCGCGTAAGGCAGCCTGCCGCAATCGCACTGAGCAGAATACGTATCGGATCGATCGACGTGCGAATGCCAACCAAAAACCCGCGGCACACATATGAGCGCATCGCCAGCATCAACGCTTCGCACAATGAAATGCTGATGGCGGAACCGACCACGCCGAGCTGTGGAATCAGCAGCACGTTTGCGAGTACGGCCAAGGCAAGTCCGATCGCGTTCACCATGGCCCATGTACGTTCCATTCCTTTGGAAATCATGACATTCGCAAGCACGATATTCATGGCCGAACACATCACCGCAATACCGACGAATCGTAGCGGAACCGCGGATTCCGCGAAGTCAGCGCCACCGAGCAATGCCACGATCGGGTCGGCAAGCAATATCAGCAGAGCAATGATCGCGGAGCCGAATACCATAACGAAATTCATATTTTTCGCGATCAGTTCGCCTGCCTGCCGCTCTTTGCGCCGCGCCTGATAATACGAAAGGCGTGGCAGCATCACGTTGCCGACGGAATTGACGGCGGTGACGAGCACGGATTTGATTTTGGATACCAGCTGGTACAGGCCGACCATATCGGTGGTGCCAAGGAAGCCGAGCATCACAATGTCTACTTGAATATACATGCCGGATGAAATGGATGCGATGGTGAACCATAGCATCGGTTTGAAATGGCGGGAAATATTGAGATGTCCACAATTGCGGAAGTCCACGAACCTGCGTAGCCGCAGGAGATTGAGCACGTTGGATCCGTACCCGGCCACCACCACGATCAGGCCGTATATCGCGTAGTCGCCGCGCTGCCGTACAAAAGCGAACATGAGCACCAATGCCAGCAGTTTGAAACATACGCTACGCACGGTGATGTATTCGTATTGTTCCAACGCCTGATAGAACCATTCCACACCGAACGAGGAAAGCCAGATGGCCAGGCCGAAAAGCGCGAACAGCCCGAATTGCGCGTTCATTTTCGGTACGGTGAACAGGCACGCCAGGTAGACCGCGAACACCATGGTGGTGGAGCATGCCAGAATAACCAGCAATTCCAGCACCGTACGCGATAGTTCCGCGCGGTCGTCGCGTACGCGAGCGCAGACGCGCACTCCGTAGTAGGTAACGCCCAGGAGGGCCACCAGCGAAAAGTATGAGGCCACGGATTGAGCGAACGCCACATGCCCGGTGCCACCGGTGGAAAGCACGCGCGACACGTATGGCACGGTGATGAGCGGGAAGATCACTGACGACGTGGTGACGATCATGTTCATCAGCACGTTGAATTTCACGGATCGAATGCGCACGTCGGTTGGATGCTTGGCCGGCTTGCTGGACGGCTGCCCGACCGGCTTGGTCGGCTGACGTTCAGGCATAAAGCACCACCCGCTTGGCGAAGGCGCGTTTGCGTATGCGCACGGAGTTCACGAAGAATATCAGCACCACCCAGATAATGATGTTTCTGAGCATGATCTGGTTGAACATGGTTGACATCCAACGGTTGGAGAAAAAGCTGAACGCACAGCAATAGCCGATGGCACCGTACAGCATCATCGATATGGGAATGCCCGCCTTGCCGTATTGCAATGCGAAAACCGCGCTTTCATAGCAAAGCTGAGAAAGTGCGGCGATCAGCACGATGGCAAGCATCGCACCCGCGATGCCCCAGTCGAAAATGAATGCGTAATATGTGGTGAATACGTTGCCAAGACTGCGCTCGCCATACCGTTGGAAGGGTTGCCATTGCATCCAGTCAAGCACGGTTTTGCCGAATATCTGGGGGAACGAGGCCCGGGTGGAAGCCAATGTCATGTCTCCCCATTGCGTGGATTTGACCGCCAACGAAGGCGACATGGAGTTCGTGAGATACGCGTCTAGGTTTTTTATCGGCGCTCCAATGTAGATGGACAGGTATTCGTACATGGTCGAGTCGCCCGCCTTGCGTCCCATCAGCGACAGCAGTGGCTTGAACGAAGCCAATCCCACGAGCGCGATGGCCACGAATTTCAACACAGTGCGGAAGCCGAGCCGCATGCCTTTCCAACGGTTGTTCTGCCTGCGGAACAACGCCCAGTATGTCCATGCGGCAACGCCAAGCTGAATGAGGCTATTGCGTCCGCCGGAAATCAACGTCATCGGAACGGCCGCCAACACATTGATGACCGCAAGATAATCGTTGCGCAACGAACGGACCACCACGCTGCGCATGGCGAGAAACAGCCACGCATAGGCCATGGCGTTGGTCGCCAGATGCAGTAGCGAGGGAATTCCAGAGAGGGCCACGCCTTTGGTGCTGAATTTGTTGAGTTTGTCATACAAGCCGATGGCTTTGTCCAGAGAGCCGTCTCCCCCGTAGGGCAGTGTCAATGAGATTATCTGCCGTGACACGATCAGCAATGCCAAACCGGTGAACAGCAGGCCGCCAACGTACACCCACATCGGCAGAACGATATCTTGCGGCTCACCGTATTCCCGATGTGCTGTCCGATGTCCGACGCAGCTGCGGAAAAACACCTTCACACCGTAAGCCGTCAATGCGAATGCGAACGTGCCGAATCCAACCACGAAGCAGGTTTGCATCGACAGGTCGAAATCCCAGGTCCGGTAATTGGTGAGTCCATTGAATACCGCGAGCGTGAATCCGACCACGAATAGTATGGATGGTTCCGCGAAATCCCCGCGATATGCCACTATCAGCAGCACCAGCAATGCCAGCAATGTCAAGAACAGTATGGTCGAGGTCATCTCATCACCATGCCTAATGTGATGCGATTTCCGGATGCCGTCGCTTGTACAGCGCGTACATCATGCCGTACAGCGTCGGAGAGGTGGCCAGGAGTTTCCATTGCAGCAGTTGACTTTTCCCAATGATTCCCTTGCGTTCCACCATTGGCAGCAATTCGCGCAATTCCGTACGCGCATACCGTTCGAATTGCGCCCATTGCTTGCGTTGATGCGCGAGCATGATGCGATTGCAGGTACCGACAATGGATTCGAGATGCCCATATGCGGCATATGCTTCAACATGCGGATATTTGGTTCGCACCAAGTCGAGCATGGCTCCGGTGGATTGTGCGAATTTGTCGGTGATGCCATGCGACTGACTGTTTTCCGACATTCTGTAACGGTACAGCGGCGTGGAATCGTATACGATGCGATCCGCCTTGTCGAGCAGCTGGTAGGTGACCGGCGAATCTTCCGCATAGACGGCGTCGAGCGGGTAGCGCAGGTTATCGAAGAGTTCTTTTTTGGCGAGTTTGTCCCACGCGGTCACATAAAAGTAGCCATGCTGATTCACATAGGCGAATGCTTCCTGCGAGGTCATGACGATTTTCTTGTCGGGAAAAGCGTTGCAGTAGGTGCTGCCGTCAGGGTTTTCCCGTTCGTACGAGATGATCGACAGGTCGGCGTCGGATTCCTGCAGATTGTGCAGCAACGTGCCGAACATATCGGGAAGCACGTAATCGTCGGAATCCACGAATCCGATGTATTCGCCTTTGGCAAGGTCGAGCCCGGTGTTGCGGGCCGCCGCCAAGCCGGCATTGCATTGGCGCACCGCACGAATGCGGTTGTCACGATTCGCCCAAGCATTGCACTGTTCGCCGGAGGAATCGGTGGATCCGTCGTCGACCAGTATGATTTCCAATCGTTCGTAGGTTTGCCCGATAAGACTTTCCACGCATTGGTCGAGATACCGTTCCACGTTGTAGACCGGCACTATCACGCTGATGAGGGGTTGGGTCGAAACTGCCATAAGACCTGTTTTCAGCAGCTTTTCACGTACTTTTTGCCTACGAATTTCGCCATAAGGAAACCGGACCCCTTTTTGATCCAGTCCACTGGTTCGGGGCTGATGATAGGCATTTCGACGTACGGATAATGGTTGGTTTCCAGCCATACATCGAAGAGGATTTCGCTGATGCGTCCGGGAAATCGCATTTCGAAGACGCTGTATGAGCTTGAATCGATATGCTTGGCCAGTTCTCCGATGATGGGAAACATCCACGAGCAGTATTCGTTGATGAGGTCTTTGCGCATCACGAACATGTTGAACAGGTGCGCCGAGGTTTTGTTCATTTGCGCGTCGAATGCGTCGAGGTAGTCGGAATTGGTTTGCGCGATAATGCTTCGTGTCGCATCGAGCTGCCCTTCCTGCATGGTGTGCTCGTAATGTGAATATACGGTTTCGATATAGTAGTTGCGTCGTTCCGGCACAATGATTTCGCACGTATCGAGCAGACGCGCATAGTCTTGTTTTCCTGCGATGCAGCTGAAGCGTTCGTTTTCGTCTCCGTGGCGTTTCGCACTGTCATTTTTGGCAAAATGACGGCGGTAGTGCACCAATCCCTGATAGTCGGCATCGCAGTTTTTCCACATCCAATACAGTCCGGTCAGTTCGGAATATTGTGCGTTCAACTGCGAAATATTATCGCCGGTGTTGTCGCACGTCATACCCAAATCGACGTTCGGATGCAACGCCCTACCGACCTGCAACGGCATATATACGCCGTCGATCGGCATACGGTACGCCTTATGCGTGGCCACGGCCACCGTGATGTCGGAGTCCGCCATCACTGTCATCCCTTCTATACCGGACGCGCACTACTGCCAAAGCACGCCCTTATACTTCACCCTCCCCCTTGCCTGGAGGGTACAGCATACGTTTTTATTTTATCTCAACAGTTCATCTAGATTTCACCAAACGTCAGACACTCCCGTTTTACAAACCCCATTTTTCAAGCTTTTTCAAGATTATTTTACAAATTATCATGTTTTGCAAGAGATTGCAGACGTTTGCATACACGACGTGAAAACGAACTGATTTAAAGCTTTAATCACACCCCACACACACCATCCAACACCCCCGATATGGCAATTTCAGGATCGCCTCTTTCATAAATAATGAAAATCTCGTCACAACTGTTTCATTACTACTTCGGCGTTTCGCTGCCATCATGTTGGGATTACAAGAAAAAACGTTTGCAGATCATTGCAAACGATTATGAAAAACAGGGCGCACGACTCCAATATCACATATTGAAATCGCACGCCCCTGAGATCTACCGGTCAGACCGGTGGATGTATGGCTTTATGAAATCCGTTTGATTCCTTATTTGACGGTGATGGTGATGGTTGCGGTCTTGCCCGCGGCCTTCACATTCACCTTTGCGGTTCCCGTCTCGACGCCGTACACGACACCGGTTCCGGAAACCGCCACTGCCGCGCCGTCGCTCCACCACATGTCGGGATCACCCGTGGCGCCCTTCACGGAGAGGTTCGCGAGCTGGCCCTTCTGGATGGTGAGCTTGCCGTTCGAGACGCCGTCACCGGTGATTGCGAACGTTACCGGCACGGTGCCGTCCTCGTTCACGGTGTTCACATCCCAGGCCACGCCGACGGTCTTGGCCTTGTCGGCGGTGGTCTTGCGGTCGGTGGTCGGATCCCACGTGGTCTTGCCGTTCGCGTCGACCTTGATCAGGCGGAAGGTCATGGACTTGCCGGTCTTCACGTTCGCGGTGCCGGAGTAGACGCCGTCGGCTCCCGTGGCGGTCAGGCGGATGCCGGAGGCGCGGGTCCAGGTCTTGCCGTCCTGACCCCAGTCGCCTACCGCGTACAGGCTTTCGCCGCTCTTCAAGTCGGCGGCCGCGTTGATGGTCACGTCCACGCTTTGCGAAACCTGGCGCTCATCCCACTTGAGGGTGAGGGTCTTGGCCTTGTCGGCGGTGGTCTTGCGGTCGGTGGACGGATCCCACGTGGTCTTGCCGTCAGCGGAAACCTTGATCAGGCGCATGGTCATGGACTGGCCCTTGGCCACGGTCGCGGTTCCGGTCAGTTCGCCGCCCACGGTAGTGAGCTCGACGCCACCGGCGCGGTTCCAGGTCTTGCCCTTGCCTTGGCCCCAGTCACCGACCACGTAGGCCCTCTCGCCGGACTTCAGGTCAACGCCGGTCGCCTTGAACGTGATCTGCACGTTCTTGTCGTCGTCAGGAGGCACCACCACGGTGCAATCCACGGCCTTCAACGAAGCAGACGAACCATCCCACGTTACGGTGCCGCCGTTGTAGTCGATGCCCGGCTGCCGGGAGCCCGGATACTGCTGGCTGCCACCGTCGTTGAAAATCACCTTCGCGCCGGACGCGAGCGAATCAGGCACCTCGTACTGGTAACCGGTCTGGTCGCAGTTGTCGGCAGCCACCATCTCGACGCCCGGCCAGGCCGCGTTGTTCTTCGCGGTCGCCCCGTCGCCGGTGTACACGTACGCGTACATCTTGCTCCAACCGGAAGGCTTGGTCGCATAGATGGTGTTCTTCGCCACCGGCGGTGTCGGAAGCGTGCCGGTCACCGTAACGGTGATCGAATCGCTCTGGGAACCGGACTTTGCGGTGATGGTCGTGGTACCGGCCTTCTTCGGCGTGACCGTACCGTTGGCGGAAACCGTGGCGACGGCCGTGTTGGAGGAGCTCCAGCTCACGGACGAACCAGCCGGATCAGTGGTGGCGGTCAGCTTTTTCGCAACGGCGCCATTGGAAAGATCAGTGGTGTAGCTGCCACCGTTGATCTTCACGCTGGTCACCGGAGTCGGATCTTCATGGCCACCGATGTTGGCCATGGCAACGGTGAACGTGTCTTCGTCGGACTTCTCGTAGGAGTTGTTGACCTGAGAGGAGGTGTCCGGCAGATCGGCATTGTCGTTCATCGCCATGTCATACGGCAGCGAATCCATTGCGGAAAGGCCGAAGGTGGCTGCCAGTTCAACGCCGAGACCGTACTTTTCGATATGGTCCGCGGTGGTGCCGAGTTCGCTCAGCGGAATGGCGATCTCGTAGTGATCGTCCATGCCTGCGGAGTTGTGGCCCAGATCGTTGAAGTTGACCCACTGTGCGGAGCCTTCCTTGTCGGCACTCATGTCGCCGACCACTCGACCGTTGCTTTCACCCCAGCCGCCGTTGATGCCGATCACCTGGCTGCTCAGGATGCCGTTGCCGTAACCGAACTTGACGCCGGAAGCCTTGGTGTTGGTCTTGGCGTTGGCTGCCGGACCATATTCGGCGTTGGAATCAAGACCTGTAGCGTCGCCCTTGTAGATCCACGGACCGTTGGAACCGTTGGTGGAAATCGTCACGACCTTGTTGACGTTCTGCTCACCGCTCCACTTGATGCCGGAAGCCCACAGGGTTCCGCCGGTGGAAAGTCCGCCGTCCTTGCCCACTCGGGTGCTTTCGTCCTTCGTGTCGATGGCGATGTGGAACGGCAGATTCTGCGTCTGCCACAGGTGGCCTTGGCTGAGCGGATAATCGTCGCCGGTGTCGACCACGTCTTGCACGTTGGTCATTTCCCACATGAGGTACAGATTGTCGTCATCGTAGGCACCATACAGTGCATACAGATCGATCGGCACCTCATACATGGAATTCGGTCGGTAGACGCGCGGATCGTCGTTGGCTGCGCCCTGTGCGATCAGCATGGAGCTGTCCCAATCGGAGATGCTCGCGCCTTTTCCGGCATTGAAGCTGATGGTTTTCTTCACGCCGAAGCCGACTTTGTTCGTGCCATATCGCGAGGCGAGGTTCTGTTTGGCGACTTCCGTCTTGGTCACCGTGGTTTTTCCGGTGAGTTTGGATCCGTCTTCCGTGCTTGTGCCGGTCACGGTCACGGTCACGGACTCGCCCACGGAGATGGAGCTGCCCACGGTGATGACGTCACCGTTCTTGAAGGTGCCGGACTTGCCTTCGGAGGTCGTGTACTTGAGGTTTTCGGCCTTGCTTGCGCGCAGGGTCACGTCAACGCTGCTTCCGCTGAATGTTGCGGAAGACGGTTCCGCGGAAACGTACGGCTTGGCTTCGGCCTTCAGATAGTAGGCGCTGACCGCGTTGCCCTTGGCGGTGCCGGAGGTGATCTTGCCGCCGGAAACGGTGATGCTTCCGCCGTTGACTTCGTCCGGATACACGCCGTCGTCAAGGTTGGTGCTCATGCCGGCGAGGCTCTGGTCGCCGCCCATGTTGGCGATTACCACGCCATCGTTGGCGGTGCCGTCCTTGGTGAAGCGTTCGATCATCAGGCAGGACTTGTTGGCGTTGTTCTGATCGGCGCCGCAGTTCTGCAGATATTCGCTCTTGCCGTCCATGGCGTTACGGAAGTGGTTGACGGCCACGACCGACTTGTTCTTCCACATGTCGTCGCCCGCATCACCCAGCTGGGACTGCTCGGCGAATTGTGCATTGGTTCCGCCAGAGCCGACCGGACGGTTGAAGTACAGCGGTGCGCCGGCCTTGCGGGAGCCCACGATCGCCCAGCCGAATACGATCTGATCATTGGTCAGATACGTGGATTCCTTGTCGCCATTGGCGTAGTTGTCATGCGACTCCACCCAAGTGACGAGCTGGTCTTCCTTGGCGCCGCCGGTATCGATGTTCTGCACCATCTTGGTGCTCAGATTGCCTGAGCTGATGGCCGCGCGCACGGACTTGCCATAGTTGGATGCGGTGTTGCCGCCGCCGTCGGAGGAGTTGTTGGCGAACAGGTCCGCATAGGCCTTGTAGTCGAGGCCGGAATCGCCCTGCAGCACTTCGCCGTACTGGAACTGCGAACCATTGTTCAAAATGGTGTTCCAATAGTTGGAGGTCTTGTTGTCGAACACTTCGGTCGGCAGTTCGACGTGCTTGGCGGCATCGAAGCGGAAGCCGTCAACGCCGTCCGCGACTGCGGTCTTCAGGAAGTCCTGCATGCGGTCGGCCACATACTGGTTCTGCGTGTTCAGATCCCACAGGCCAAGCAGGTGGCACTGGGTCACATCGCGGCGGCTGGAATAGTTGATCTGGTCGCCGTCGTTGCCGCCGCAGTTGGAACGGGAGTGGAAGTAGTCTTTGTTCTGCCAATCGGAGTCGATGGCGCTCCAGTCGGAGGTGAAGTGGTTGGCTACCACGTCTACGATTACGCGCACGCCGTATTTGTGTGCAGTGGCGGTCATTTCCTTCAGATCGTCTTCGCTGCCGACCACGAAGTTGCCGATGGAGGTGTTCGCCGGCTGGTACACGTAATACCAGTTTTCGGTGAACTTCTTGCCGTTGGCGGCGACTTCCTTGATTTTGCTCATCGGCTCGGTTTGCACGGAGGTGTAGCCGGCCGCGGCGATTTCAGGCATATGTTCGGTGATGGTTTTGAACGACCACATCCACGCATGCAGGATGGCGCCGTTCTTCATGCTCTCGGTCAGGCCGTACTGTTCGCGGGCCTGCTCGAACGTGGCATTGCCGACCGTATCCTGGTAGCTGTCACGGTCCGAGGCGAGTGCGGTGGAGGCCACGCCCATGCCGCCCAGCATGGTGGCGACGGCCGCGACTCCGGCGGCGGCTTTCTTCCACATTTTGATGGTGCGGGCCTTGCGGGCCGCCTGCCTGCGCTCGACGCGGGTCATCGGTTCGGATGGACCCCCGTCTTGCGGGGGCTGTTGCTTAGTGAATACGTGCGCAATACCTGCGAACGTACGCGAACTTATTCGCACTTTGACCTCCTGCTTCCTTGCATCTTTCCTTTGAAAACGTTTGCTCCTTAGCGAACGTAATCCTTAAAATATCACAAATTTTTGGTGAAAAATGAGTGATTTTTAATGAAATCGACGATGAAAAATGATTGGTTTTTCTGCTTTTTTACAAACGCTTTCAGCAAGGTTGTCCCCCATCCTTCGACCCCCGATATACGACATGCCTCGAAACAGCCACATGCAAACGTTTCTGAAAATCGTTTCACCGCATGCACCCGTCAACAGCCTTTCCCCCGCTTCTTCACCCCTCTTCAAGGCAACGGGTACAATACGAAATCGTCGGAAAACACGAAGAAACACGGTAGGAAAGGACAGACCCGTGACCTTCAACCGCTACATCCTCTTCCGCATGATCGTTGAATTTGTGGGAGCCATCGCCTGCGCCATCCAAATGTTCCAGCATCACACGTGGCCGGGCATCATCACCATGGGCGTGTTCGCGCTGGTGTGGGCCATAGGCGAGATCTGGCTGAGCACGGTGTACAACCGCGCGCACCCCCGCCGCGACGAGCTGTCCGACGAGCATCAGGCGACGGCCATCCGTTTCACGTTCTTCGTGCTTGTGGTGGCGCTGGTGGTGTTGGGCTTCGCGGGCATGATCGTCACACTGTTCAGGCATGCGCCGTTCACCGTTCCCGCCATGGCGTTGCCGACGTTGGGCATGCTGGCGCTGGCCATCGCCGACGCCCGCTACCTGTGGCTTGAGCATGAGGGCGGGGACACCGATGAAGACTAGTTTGAAGTTCAAACGTATGGAACGCGGCTTGAAACAGGCCGATCTTGCCGACTTGGTGAACGTGCGCCGCGAGACGATAGGACGCCTCGAACAGGGGCAGTATTGCCCGTCGCTACGCCTTGCCATGGACCTTGCGAAAGCGCTTGATACCACGGTTGAAGACCTGTTCAGTTTTAACGACGAAGAGTGACGCTTCGGCGTGTTGCGTTTGTAAATTCTTATCAAAATGGCGATTTTCCAACGAAAAATCGCCATTTTTCATATTCGGGGGCATGTGCGAACGTCGTCACATGGTGTGACAACGCCGTCACATATGTGCGATTCACCTCACATCCCCCGAGAGCGCGGTTCTCAACGGGGGCGTATAGTCAAGGTCGTAGCGGGAAACCACTACGGCAAACCGCTGAAATGTACGTTTTATTTAGAGAGGAATCACGATTATGAAGAAGAAGATCGTCGCAATTCTCGCCACCATCGCCGCCGTGTTCGGCTTTGGCTTTGCCGCTAACACCGCTATGGCTTATGGCGCGACCGGCACCGTTTCCGGCAACGTCGCCACCTTCACGTTTACGGGACTGACTCCGGGCCAGCGCTACGTGGTGTCCTACGATGACACCACCGTCGAGAACGTCACCCTGGCTGCCACCAAGTACTCCAACGCTGCCCCGGCCCATGAGGATGGCACCCTGACCGCCACCTACACCTTCAAGTCTGGCTTTGCTGGCACCATCGCATCTTCCATCTATGCAGTCGATGGGGCAGACAAGCCGACCGGCGCCGCTCTCGCTTCCGCCTCCGTGACCGTCGCCGCTACCGGCGAAGGCACCGCCAAGAAGAACGAGACCGCTTCCACCGGTGCTGCTATCGCTCCGTACGTTGTGGCCGTCGTACTGCTGGCTGCCGCTGGCATCTCCCTGGTTGCCGTTCGCAAGAGCTCTGCTCGCTGAACAATAACCAAGTAGATACACACCATATCTATGTTTCATGAAGGGGCTTGGGTTTTCCCAAGTCCCTTCATTTATTCGAAAACAAGCATCGTAAAACCGATTGTTTTCTTTTTTCAGGAAGAGATCATGAAAGTCCTGTTTATCTGCACCGGTAATATCTGCCGCTCTCCTATGGGAGAACTGCTCCTCCCCCAATTCATGCCCGATCTTGAATCCGACAGTGCGGGCACACGCGGGCTCGTTTCGCACGAAATCGCACCGAACAGCAAAAGGCTGCTCGACCAGCATGGCATCGATTCCAGCAGCTTCCGCGCGAAACGAGTCACCCCGCAAATCGCGCAGGGCAGTGATCTCATCCTCTGCTTCGAACACGAGCAGCGCAAGGAAATCGCGGTGATTGCACCAACCGCGGCCCGCAAAACCTTCCTCATCAACGATTTCGCCAACATGTGCGTCTACTGCAAGGAACAGGGGTACATGGAGGGTAATACCCGGCAGGAAAAACTCGAATCGGTAATCGACAATGCAAGCATGATCCGACCGATGATCCCCGATACCAACAATGTGGAGGATCCGATCGGCAAGGACTTCGCCGTATATCAGGCAGCGTACAACGAAATCTGCAAGGCTTTGCAGACCATAGCAAGCGCCACTGCCTGAAAACGTTGAAATATCAACGAACCAAGCTAGAAAGGGTGCCAACCTCCCTCCATGGGGGTGCTCTTTGCTAGTATGGAACCTGATCAATATGATGTGACAAATGTCGAGGGGAAACATGGCTGCAGCAGAAAGCAACGTGCCAGCAACCAATCAGGTGGTCGTCGAATCCAATGATACGGAAGACGACGGCATCACCTTGATGGATTTGTTCCGTATAGTCCATAAGCATCTTCTGGTGGGCATCATCACGTTCGTGGTGGTTTTCGCAGCGGTGTGCGCATACACATTCCTGGCACCCCCGAAGTATTCCGCGACCGCGCAGGTGTTCGCCACCTACAGTGATTCGTCGGTGCAAGACAACAATATTTCCAACATCAACAGCGCCAGCACGTATATCACCAACCAGATTCAGTCGTATCCGACGCTGGCCACCACGGAATCCGTGCTGAAGCCGGTTATCGACGATCTTGGCCTCGACACCACCGTCGCGAATCTGGCCGGGCAGCTGACCGTCACGAACCCGACGAACACCGCGTTCGTGAACATCACCGCCGAAACGGGAGACGCGAAGCAGGCTTCCGACATTGCCAACAGCGTGGCGGAATCCCTGAGCAATGTGGTGGAGAAGTCGCTGTATGCCTCCGGCAAGGAGTCGCCGGTGAAGCTTTCCGTGGTGCAGCGCGCTGCGGAGCCGATCTCCCCCAGCTCCCCGAAGGTGGCATTGTACTTGGCCGTCGGCTTGGTGGCAGGCCTGATTCTCGGCGTGTTCGCTACCCTGATCCGCGATCTTATGGCAACCCGCGTGGAGGAAGCCAGCGATCTGCAAGACATTATCAACGCGCCGATCATGGGTCGCATCCCCACCGACGAAAGCCTGCAGAGCAACAAGCCGATCATCGTGTCGAACCCGGCCGGCCGTATCGCTGAGGAATTCCGCCGTATTCGCACCAACCTTTCCTTCACATCGAAGGTTGAAGGCAGCGATGCGCGCATGATCGTCATCTCCTCCGTCGGACCTTCCGAAGGTAAGACCACTGTTTCCGTGAACGTGGCGGCCGCCCTTGCCGAAAACGGCGCCAAAGTGCTGCTGATCGACGCCGATTTGCGTCACCCGTCCGTAGCCGAACGACTTAGCCTGGAAGGCGGCGCCGGCCTAACGCACGTGCTTTCCGGCCAGGCCACCGTGAAGGATGTGGTGCAGCGCTATTGGAAGCCGAACCTGCATATTCTGCCGGCTGGTCCGAAGCCGCCGAACGCTTCCATGCTGCTGAACTCGAAGACCATGACCGAATTGCTCGACGCGGCTTTGCAGACTTACGATTACGTGATCATCGACACTTCCCCGATGGTGGTGGCCAATGATGCCACTGTCTTCGGCTCGAAGAGCGACGGTATCGTGCTCGTTTCCGGTCGCGACGTGACCATGAAGCGCGATCTGAAAGACATCGCCGTGCAGCTTGACAACCTCAATGTGCCGGTGGTGGGCTTCGTATTCAACCTCGAAAAGGAACGCAAGTCTTCCACGAACGGCAATTACTACTATTACTACTATTACGACGAGGATGGCAAGAAGAGCAAGCACGCTCATAAGAACAGCCGCAAGAAGTCCAAGCACAACTAAGCTGCTGGGCTTCAGGGTTTCCGCCCTCTATCGCGAGTCGGAAACCAGTCTAAGTAACCGAAAAGGGGTTGCAGCAAATCGTTAAGATTCGCTGCAACCCCTTTTCCATGCCCAAATTTTTTGCCTTCAGCCGGCTGGCCCGCAACTTCGCATCAGCTGCGGAGGAGGATTTCCTCCAGGGCGCCGATCACCGCATCGGGCATGCCGGAGGTGACAAACAGCTCGTTGCTGAAACGGGGCGCGGTATCGAAGGTGCGCAGAGCCCCGAGCGCACGCACTCCTTGCTCACGAATCGCCTGCATCGCATGCTCTTTGGAAATGTACGGCATTTGCGCATGCAAGAGCACGTCAAGCACGTCCTGTTCGACTGAATTCTCAGCAATCTGCAGTCCGTCTGCAATCGTAACGTTCAAGCATGCAGTAGACGGCACGTCGCGCACAACGACCGACAGACTCAACGTCTGCTGATCGTATGTAATTTCTGCAGTATTGCAAGCTTTACCGCCAATTTCGATACGAACGTTCTGCGTGTCTGGCTGTGCAACTCCACGGAACACAATCTCCCAGTTACGCTGTGCCGGAATGGCTTCAGCACAGCCTTCCACCGGACTGATGGTGAACTGCGTGGCATTGTCCGTATTCTTCCAGTCAAGGCTCATGCGCGTATCGGCAACATGAGTTTGGCCATCGCAAGACTCGGCAGATGCAGAACCGGAAGCAGCAGAGGCCACAGAACCATCGTCTTCCTTGAGTGTGAACGAACCGTTCGCACCGGGGAACACCAGCACCTGCAGGGACTCCGGATTGCCCAGATCATTCACCTTATTGCCCTCGCCAAGCTGCTGCAACGGCACGATACCGCCAGCCTTGGCAAACACCGGCATACGGTCGATCGCACGCCACACTTCCAAACGACGCCCGGACTCTCCTGCCGAAACGTAACGGCGACCATCGAAGAAGTCATACCATTCACCTTGCGGCAGCCATGCTTCCGTGCTACCCAGCTGCGCGGAATCGTCATTGTCAGAAACAATTGGTGCAACCAGCAGCTCAGTGCCGAAACGGAATTCATCCGGCACCTCGTACGCCTGCGGATTGTTCGGATCCGCCCAATACATCGGCTCCACCAATGGCATGCCCTCGAACGCGGCGCGATAGTTCATGGTGTACAGGTACGGCAGCATCATATGGCGCAGTCGCAGCGAACCCACCATGGAATCGCGCACTTCCGCGGAGAAGTTCCACGGCTCCTTGCCCATGAACTGCGAATTGCTGGAATGCAGGCGATTGATCGGGCTGAACGTGCCAAGCTGGTACCAACGGGCTTCCAAATGCTCGTTACGATAGCCACACATATGACCGCCAATATCGTGACTCCACCATCCGTAGCCGATATTCGACGCGGTAGCAGTGAAATACGGCTGGAACTGCAAGGATTCCCACGTAACAATGGTGTCTCCCGAGAAGCCGACCGGATAGCGGTGCGAACCCGGGCCAGCATACCGCGAGAAGGTGAGCGGCCAACGGTTGTTGCGTTCCGTGCAACTCACGTTGCGTTCGGATTGCTCGACATGCATTTCATGCTCATCGCGAGCGCCCGGCTCGGCGCACTTTTCGCATTCGCAGTTCTCATTTACATTGCGTTCGGAAGAAGTCTCGTAGCGCCCGGAATCCAGGTAGTGCAAGTGGTTGAGCACCCACAGCGGGTCAAGTCCGGGCTGGCGGGTCACACCGCCCTGCTGCCAGTCGAGCCACCAGAAGTCAACGCCTTCGGCTTCCATACGATGATGCATGTCGAAGTAGGCGCTTACGAAATCCGGATTCGTGAGGTCGAATTCCACTGCCTCTTCGGTTGCGGGATCAATGCCGACGCGCTTGGCCACCGCCTCATAGTCGTCTTCGAACGCGCGCACGCCGTCTCGCGGATGCACGTTCAACGTGGCTTTCAGGCCGCGCTCGTGCAAGTCGCGCAAGAACGCCTCATGATCGGGAAACAGCTGCTTATCCCACGAATAGCCGGTCCAACCGGAACCGTATTTCGGATCGACATCGTCCACGCGGTGCCAGTCCATGTCGATCACGGATGTGGTGAATGGAATGCCTTCGCGCTTGAACCGGTCCATGAGCTGCAGGTATTCGTCTTGCGTGTAGCGGTAGTAGCGGCTCCACCAGTTGCCGAGTGCGAAGCGCGGCAGCAGAGGCGTTGGTCCGGCCAGCTTGTAGAAGTCTTGCACCGCTTCGGTGTAGCGGCGGCCATAGCCGAAGAAGTAGAAGTCGGTTTCCGCGTGATCGCGTGGCGTAACCCAAGCCCCCAGCGGATTCGGTTTGCCGTTCACTTCGTATGCTTCCACGATCACGTTCGCGGCGGAATCATCGAGTACCGCCCATCCGTCTCGCGAAATCACACCATCGTCCAGAGGAATTTCGCCGTTCGCCTCGTCGAGCGTGCGCGCGGTGCCTTTAAGATTATGCTTCGGTTCGTCGCCGTAATGCCACGTATTGAACTGGGTGTCGGCCACGCCCTTGACGACTACGCTCAAGCCTTCTTTGCTGAATGGCTTGCCATCGTACGTCACATACAGCGCGGGGGTGTCAACAATGAGCAGTCCGTCGCGATGCGACACCGTGAATTGCGGGTCGGCGCCAAAATCGCGGTTGACCACCATTTGCGTAAGATTGTCCTCAAATTCGCCGGAATCAGACCATTCGAAACGGATCAGCGATTCCGTTAGAATGCCAATCCTCCAATGATCCCCTTGTAAAACCGACGATTCTCGCATTTTCGGACGTGCCTTGCGCACATAGTCGACGAATACCGTGCCGGTTGCGTTATCTAATGCGTTGTTTGCCATACTACTCCTGCCTTACTTGCCACTGCCCGTCGCAATACCTGCGATGAACTGCTTCTGGAAAATCATATACACAATGATCACTGGAACAATTGCCAACGAAGTCGCTGCGAACAATCCGCCGTAATCGGTGCCGTATTGTCCGTTGAAGGCCTTCAGACCGACAGCGAGCAGCTGCTTGTTTTCGTCAGTGATCATCAAGAATGGCCACAGGTAGTCTTCCCAATTCCACAGGAAGGTGAAGATGGCGAGCGCCGCGATGGTGTTATGGCTCATTGGCAGAATGATGCTATGGAAGATTCTGGTTTCGGATGCGCCATCGAGTTTCGCCGCTTCAATGAGTTCGTCAGAAATTCCCGAAATGGATTGACGGAACAGGAAGATACCGAATGCGCTGATCATGCCAGGAAGCACGAGCGACGTGTAGGTGTCTTGCAGACCCCAGTTGGTGAACATTTCGTATTGCGGAATGATGGTCACTGCCCAAGGAATCATCATGGTGCTCATAACGATGCCGAAAAGCAGGTTGCGACCACGGAATCGCATTTTAGAGAACACGTAACCAAGCACTGCACTTGTGTAGATTGCAATACCGGTTTTCAGTACTGCTACGATCAGCGAGTTTGCGAACAATCGCAAGAAATTGAACTTTTCTTGGATGCTCACATAATTGTCAATCGTGGATGGCTTAGGGAATAATCCTCCGGTCACTTTGACGATTTCGCTATTTGGCGCGAATGATGAAATGAACATCCAAACAAATGGAACAATGGTGATGATGGCGGCGATGAAGAGCAGAATCGTAAGAATGATGCCGCCAATTTTACGTGATTTCATGCCAGTTCCTCCGAATCTCCAGAAACCTTGAACATGATGAGGGTGAGCACACCAGTGAACAGGAAGAGCACAACTGCCTGAGCTGACGCGACGCCGAAGTTGTATTTCTGGAATGCCTGATCAAAGATGAGATAGCTGATGGTGTAGGTTGACGTGCCCGGACCGCCTTCGGTCATGACGAGAATCTGCACGTATGCCTGCAGGTAGCTGATCAGTGACGTGATGACAATGAACAAGGTGGTTGATTTAAGCAACGGCAGGGTGATTTTGAAGAAAATCTGCACTGAGTTGGCACCGTCGATGGCGGCCGCCTCGTACACGTCTCGAGGAAGATTCATGAGACCGGCCAAATATAGAACGGTCGCGTAGCCAAAATCCTTCCAAATGGTCATGATGATGACTGCCGGCATGGCCCATTTGGTGTCGTGCAGCCAGTTGATGTCGAGTCCTGTGATTTTGTTTACCATGCCGAACTGCGGGTCGAACATCCACATCCACACGAAAGAGACTGCCACGAGCGGAGTGATAGTCGGCATGTAGAACAGACCTCGGAGGGTGTCTTTGCATTTGACGAGTTTGGCGCTGAGCAGCAGGGCCAAGCCGAGACCAAGCACAATGCGGAAGAGTGTGGAAACACCTGCGAATACCGCCGTGTTCCCCATGGAAGTCCAGAAAAGTTTGTCTGTGAGGATCTGTTTGAAGTTGTCGAGTCCGACCCAATCATAAGTGCCAATCAGAGGATTCCAGTTATGCAGACTGCCCGCGAAGGCTTTAAAAATTGGGTAGGCCAGGAAAATGGCGAAATAGACCACCAAGAAGACAACAGCCATGTTGCGTAGGGTGAAAATTCTCGATACCAGAGATTCACCATTTTTGTTTTTCATTGAATCTCGCCTCTCTGTGAGCCGATTCGACCGTTTTGTTACGCAATACAGAATGTCAGATCGAATCGAATAAGAAGATTGAACGTATCTCGTAGATAAAAAGGCAGTCGCGGCGCGGAAGAAGAATCGTACCGCGACTGCCCGGATTGGAAAAGGGATTGGAAAGGATATATCGGTATTACTTATGTTCGTCGAAGTAAGCGTACTTGCTTTCCATTGACGTGAAGTCAGAGCTCTTCATGTCGGTATCCATCTGACCCTGGGCCTCCTTGAGAGCCTTATCGATGGACATGCCGTTCTGGAAGACGTTCTGGAAAGCAGTGGTGCCGCTGGATTCAACGGTGGATGGTGCCGGTCCCGGCCAGATCAGTCGGTCTACGCGTGGCTGGATGGCGGCCATGACCGGCTTGGAGAGAATGTCCTTGTCGTTCTGCAGCGAGGTCTTGGCTGGGAAGGAGTTCAGTTCGGATACCGCTTCACGAATGTAATCATCGTTGGCGAGCAGGTACTTGATGAAGTCCTGGGCAACGGCCTGCTGTTCTTTGCTCTGGTTCTTGTTGACGCCCGGAGTGGATTCGCCGTTGTAACGGTCGTATGCAAACGGAGTGTCTTCGGAGAAGGTTGGGGTGGCGAACACGCCGTAGTCAATATCTGGATACTTTTCTTTCAGCGTGCCTTCCATGTGGCCCCAAGCGTAGATCATCGCAGACTGACCGTTACCGAAGCTTTGGGTGTAATCGTTGCCGAAGTCAACGGATCCGACCTTGTACTTGTCATACAAATCCTTGAGGAACTGCATGTTTTCTTTGGTCACATCGTTGTTGTAGTTGGCTTTCTTGCCATCTTCGCTGAAGAGCAGTTCACCCTTCTGATAATTCAGACCTTGATAGATGGCGCTGTAGGCGTCGCCGTTGAAGTTGAAGCCGGCCTGCGTCATCTTGCTGCCGTCGGTTTTGGTGAGCTTTTGGGCGACCTGGATGAATTCGTCCCATGTGGTCGGAATGTCGGCGTCGGTGAGGCCCGCTTCGCTCCACAATGTCTTGTTGTAGTAGATGTTGCCGGTGTTGATCACGGAGTCGATGTACTTGACTTTGCCGTTCTCATCTTCATGTACGGATGCGGTGGAGTAGTCGGATTCCAAAGACTTGGTGTCGATATCGTAATCCGCTGCGTATGGACGAATCAACGCATCGTAAGAGTTGTGGATGTTGAAAACGGCCGGACCGTTTTTGCCTTTCAGAGCCAACGGCAGCTTGGTCCAATAATCATCCCATGAAACATTCACCGTTTTGATGGTGACGTTCGGATACGTCTTCGTGTAGGACTCAATCATCTTGTAGACAGGATCCGTGCCCTTGCTGCCCCAGCTCCAGTACTCGAGCTGGATTGGCTTGCCGTCGTTCACGAGATGATTGGGGTCGTAGGTGATGGTGTTGCCGATAACGTCAAGCCCTTTGTCGGCTTTCGTATCGGTTGTGCCGGACGCGGCATTGCTGTTCCCGCACGCAGCCAAGCCGACGATGCTCAAGGCCGCCACTGCCACTGCGATACCTTTGTTGATTTTCATATCTCTCCTTACGTCCTCGTAAGCCTTCATCCGCCCCTTGCGGACAAGCAATAGCATACGACAAGGGTTTCATATTGGCAATTCAAGGTTTTTTAAAATGTAAACGGTTTCATTTGAAACCCGTTTCATCTCACCGCTGTGAGCGTGCACATATTGTTTTTCATACGGCGTGTCATATCGCAACCCTTTTCATTCATCTTTCAACTTTGTAGCCATGCGGACGGTAATGATGGTAGGCTGAAACAAACAGTGGAAAACTTTCGGAGGCACCATGAAAGCGAGCATCGGCGATGTGGCACTGAAGGCAGGCGTATCGAACGCTACAGTCTCACGCACTTTCGCACACCCTGAACAGGTGTCAGAGGCAACACGGTTGAAAGTGCAGGCCGCAGCCGATGCGTTGAATTTCAGCGTTTCCAGATCGGCAGGAATTCTTAAATCCGGTAGAACCTATCGCATAGCATTATTGGTCGGCAGCGGCGTCATCGAATGGTTCACCGCCGAAATCATTGCCGGACTTAACGATGTTTTGCGTGACGCCGGGTACGATCTGGTCATCTACCCCATCGAGGGGTCGGAGGCGCGTGACGCATTCTTCGAGGAACTTCCCGTACGCAGCAACGCCGATGCCGTATTCGTTTCCTCATTTGGCATCAGCCCCGACGAGGTCAAACGTCTCGGAACCGCAAAAATTCCGATTATCGGTATCAATACCACCAGCGAAGGATTCGATGCAACTGTCGGTATCAACGACAAAGAAGGCATCAAACTCATCGTTCGGCATCTCGCCAAGCTGGGACATCGTAACCTGCTGTATTTATATGAAAGTTTTTCCTCCACATTGGGATTCAGCTCATTTAACCGTATTTCCGGATTCCAGGAAGCCTGCGATGCAATTGACGGACTGACCGCCCGCACACTGGCAGTGCAAAAAGGCGACAGCATTCTAGATGCGGCAATTTCCGAGATCATGGCGCAAGACAACCCACCCACCGCATTGTGTTTCCATCAGGACTCACAGGCAATTCCATTGTTCTTCCGCCTTCAACGCAGCGGCCTTTCCGTGCCTGGAGATATTTCCGTAACCGGATTTGACGACAGCACCTTCGCCAAAGAAGCTGAGCTAACCACCGTTCGACAGCGCCCATACGACATGGCCGTCGATGCGGCACAAAAGGCTCTGGCGCTCATCGAAGGACAACCCATCGAGGAACCATTCGAGACATTCCCCGTTCAGTTGCAAGTACGAAACTCAACCGCAAAACCACGCACCGCTCCCCTGCTGTAGGCCGCAGCGTGTACTCGTGTGAAATCACTTCGCGTAATACCCCACACCAACCGGTCTATCTGCGTTATGTATGGCAGATTTTGCTTTTCGTACGGAAACATCTCGCTTATATATGGCACGTCGCCTGCGAAAACAGCCACTTCGGGGGTGCGTTTTTGAGGTTTTCGCCGCATGTGTCTGCCATATGTAAGTGAGATGTCTCCGGTCAGGCCCCCGAATCTGCCATACATAGACGAGATGCGAGCCGCAGACAAGCCTCTTCGTCTTACCCCGGCGTTCAATGTACTTTTCTTACGGCGTTCAATGTACTTTTCTCCACACGCATGTACGTTTAATCGCCTCAAGCACCGATGCGAATCAAACTCACCAATGTTCGCACCGTCAACGGCATACGCCAAGACAGCAACGCGACTTAACCCAAACCGCCAACATCAGTAGTTTGGTAGATACTCGCGCGCATAGCCGTCCACACCTCCATTGGACGAGAGGAAACGTGGAATAGAGTCATTGCCTTTTGTCGACCATCATGACGACGCGCGCAAACAGATAACGCTAAACTTGTCTCATGTTGATTATTTGCTTAACCTAGCGAAGCGACGAAGCAAGAGCAGGTGATATATGGTAACAATTTCTGACGTGGCGCACGCAGCCGGTGTTTCCAAGGCAACAGTCTCGTATGTACTATCGGGAGATCCTCGAATCACCCAAGCTACAACACTTAAGGTGCAACATGCGATTGACGAATTAGGCTATACGGTGAACCATGCAGCCCGCGCACTATCCGTAAGAAAAACCAAAACAATAGGTGTGGTCTCCCCCGCCTTTCACGGCAACTATCTGTCAGCCCTCTTTGGGCTGTACGTGTACCTGCTATCCGAAGAAGCGACAAAGAGAGGATACGACACCCTACTCATTGGCGAGAACGACGGCTTCGAGGCAATGCATGAAGCATGGTCGTCAAAGAAAGTGGATGGGTTCATCCTGATGGACGTCAAAGATGAGGATCCACGAGTCAGCTATGCCGCAAAAGAGCACATTCCGACCGTTGCATTCGGCTCGCCAAAGAACTCACACGGTTTGGATACAGTGGATTCCGATTTCGCCAAGGCTGCATCATCAATCTTGAATTTCTTAGCCTCTGAAGGGCATAAAGAGGTGATTCTTATTCCATGGTCACACACAATATTTGATCAGGGTCTTGGCTACGCTTGGCGCTTTCTGGATTCAGCGATAGAGACCGCCAAACGTCTTGACCTGAAAATGCATGTCGAATATCCGAAAGACGACGATTCGGATCCTTCGCCCCTCATTGAGCATGCACTAGATACGCACACCAAAGCGACCGCTCTGATACTTCACAACGAGCCAGCAACAATCGTTGCCCCTCAGGTCTTGGCACGCAGGAATCTCCGAACACCGGATAACTTGCAGGTCGTAACCGTTTTCCCGAAACAGCTAGCAACATCAATGAAGATATCGTTCTCCGCAGTGCGTCCGGACATTGCACAACTATCAGAAGCCGCCGTGGGAGCCCTTTTGCGTCGAATAAACAATCCGAAAGCCCCGACGGTCACCCGCTATCTTGATTATCCACTAACCCAAGAGCCCGAGTAACATCGCAGCTACGTAGATTACGCGCAGAAAACAACCACGAGATTCTACATTGGTTAAGTTCGTCGATTTGACTTTTCAAAGATCAGGGTTTATTATTTAACTTGTTTAACCGGTTCAACAGTTTGGGATTAAAACTTCCCAAACGCAATAAATTAATCATTCAGCGCATAGGTGCGCTGTTAATGAAAGGAAATACCAAATGATCGGTTCAAATATGAAGCGCGTGATAGCTTTAATCGCCGCAAGTGCCGCGGCAGTCAGTCTCGCCGCTTGCGGTAGCAACTCGAGTCAAGATTCCAAAACAATCGAATTCTGGGACCCATACCCTCAGAAGAACGATAGCAGCACATGGGCGAAATACGTTACCAATTGTGCTCCTGAGGGATACAACGTAAAACGCATCGGCTATGCGCAGTCAGACCTATTAAACAATCTCACAACAGCCGTCAAGGCCGGCAACGCACCCCAGATCGCCCTGATCGATAACCCAAAGATGCCTACCGCTGTCGACGCAGGACTTGTTACGGATATCGAGGCAGCGGGAGTCGACGTTTCAGGTTTCGACAAGAATATCGAAGGTCCCGGCATCATCGACGGCGTACAATATGGGGTTTCTTACGGCACTAACGCATTGGGCTTGTATTACAACCCCGATGTCCTCAATAAGGCCGGCGTCGACCCGGAATCGATTACCGATTGGGATTCGCTCAACAGTGCCATCGAAAAAGTAGTAAACGCAGGATATAAGGGCATCACGTTCTCCGGCATTTCCGGCGAAGAAGGAACATTCCAGTTCCTCCCCTGGTTCTGGGGAGCCGGCGGTCAATTGAAGGACGCTTCAGGTTCCAGTGCCGAGCAGGATGCGCTTGATCTGGTATCCGGCTGGGTCCAAAAAGGTTGGGCTCCGAAATCGGTCGCAACGGACAACCAATCTGCTGCGTGGGATCTATTCCTTGGCGGCGATTACGGCTTCTCTGAAAATGGTTCATGGCAGATGGAGTCAGCCACCGAGAAAGGCTACAAGATGATTTCCATTCCAGCCAAAGATGGCGGAGTAGCCCCGGTTCCAAGCGGTGGCGAGTTCATTACCATTCCAACCCAGAAAACCAAAGACAGTGACAAGATGAAAGCAACCGCGGAGGTCATTCAGTGCCTCATTGACGGAGATAATCTCAAGAAGACCAATGATGAGATGGTTTATCTTGCCGCCAAAAGTGACGTCCGCAAGCAGCAGGTGGAAGAGAACAGTGCCTGGGCACCTTGGGTTGACGCCGTAGAAAATGCTGAAGGCCGTACCACTGACGTTGGTCTGGAATACGAAGACATTTCTGCACAGCTTTCTGAAGATCTACAGGCTGCCTTGAATAAGGGCTGATTCGCGGTCTCATATTTTTCTGGGGCATCTGCCCGCCATTCATTGCGATATTCAGACGCCCCATTCCATCTTTTCCATCAACAGGCAGGTGAACTATGTCTCAAACAATCACCGCAGATAAACCAAGGCGAATCAAGCCAACCACATTGGCCGCCATTGGTTTCGCGGCCCCGCTGATTATTTACATGCTTATCTTCTACGTTTGGCCTCTGATTCAGAATATTTCCATGAGTATGCACCGCTACACACGTCGCACTTTTGTGACCGGCGATGCCCCTTGGTCTGGATTCGATATCTATAAGGAAATATTAAGCAATCAACAGTTCTGGACTATTCTCGGACAGACTTTGATTTTCGTCTTCGCTTCTATCGTTTTCCAATACTCTATCGGCTTGGCATTGGCGGTTTTCTTCAATCAGAATTTCAAACTTTCCGCGGCTTTGCGCGGCGCATTCCTTGTACCATGGCTACTTCCGCCAATGATTTCCGGTACGATCTGGCAATGGATGATGGACGCCGACAGCGGTGTTATTAATAATTTCCTCAAACTATTTGGTTTGGACCCGGTTTGGTGGCTGCAAGCCGATCATTCCTTGTGGGCGGTTATCATTGCCAATATTTGGCTTGGTATTCCTTTCAACCTCGTAATTCTGTATTCGGGCTTGCAAAACATCAATGGCGACTTGTATGAAGCCGCCGCGTTGGATGGCTGCAATGCTTGGCAGCGCTTCTGGAAGATTACTTTCCCGTTGCTCAAGCCGGTATCGATGATCACGCTCCTGCTAGGTTTCGTCTACACGTTACGAACAGTAGACATCATCTGGATTATGACCAAGGGCACTGGATCTTCGAGAACCTTGGCAACTTGGGCTTATGAGATGGCTTTCGGAAAGGGCACATCAGCAACCATCCGGTATTCGGAAGCATCCGTTGTGGGCACGATTCTCATTGTCGTAGCACTGATTTTCGCTCTGATTTACCTGTGGGCCCAGCGGAATGAAGAGAAGAGGTAACTAAAATGAAACATCGTTCATCATGGTGGAAAACACTTATAGGCATCATTTTGACGCTGATTATGCTCTTCCCCGTATACTGGATGATCAACATATCATTCACGCAACGTCGCTCCATCCGTTCAGGTGATCTGTTCCCGAAAGATTTCACGCTCGACAATTATGCCTCTGCGTTAAGTTCACAGCTCCCCTACCTAGGAACGTCATTGCTAGTTGCCATAGGATGCGTGATCCTGACCCTAGCAATTGCATTACCTTCGTCATACGCCATTGTTTTCTTGGAGTTCAAAGGCTCAAAGTCCATGAACTTCCTGTTGATTGTTGCTCAGATGATTCCCGCGGTCGTTATGTCTCTAGGCTTCTACCAGATCTACGATGACATCGGTCTTCTCGACAGTATTCCGGGACTTATCGTTGCCGACTCCACTTTGTCGGTACCGTTCGCAGTGATTCTGATGACGGGATTTATGTCCGGTATGCCACGCTCGTTGGTGGAGGCAGCGCAAATCGACGGAGCATCGCAGTGGGGTGTTTTTACCAAAATCGTGATTCCACTCTCCCGTAATACCATTGTCACGACTTCGCTGTTCGCTTTCCTCTGGGCATGGTCAGATTTCATGTTTGCTTCGACCCTCGATTCCGGTGGCGGCAAGATGAGGCCAATCACCATGGGTCTATATGACTTTATCGGTTCACAGAACCAAGAATGGGGGCCAATGATGGCCACCGCAGTATTGGCCTCAGTACCAACAGCGCTATTACTAATTTTCGCACAGAAATACGTTGCCGCCGGCGTAACAGCCGGAGCGGTGAAAGACTGATCCAACCCTTAAGTACATAATTACAAGGACCAACTATGAGTGAACTAACTTTTGCTATCGATGGAGATGCACTGTTGTGGACTGGTGACGGCGAATATCTTCGCATCGAACCATGGGGAAAGAATTCAGTCCGCGTCCGCGCCTCGAAAATGCATGAGATACAGGAACAAGAAGGAGCTTTGCTGCCACAAAACAATCAGGCCTCAGACAGTCACGACTATGGTATCACCATTGACAAGCCCAATAGAACCGCCGAATTACGCAATGGCGATATTGTAGTTCAAGCGAAAGCATCCTGCGGCCTGTACTCCGGATCAGGATATGAAGAGCCACGCTGTTTACTAAGCTTCTATAAGGCAGACGGCACACCGCTCATTCAGGAAATCCCATCTGGCGGATCACTAAATCTTCGAGCGCGATGGTTCAAACCGATCACCGGAGGCGACTATTCCATCGTTGCTTCCTTTACCACACCGGAAAATGAGAAACTATATGGTATGGGCGAGTACCAACAGAACATCCTCAATCTGAAAGGTTGTACCCTCGAACTCGCGCATCGCAATTCACAGGCATCTATTCCTTTCGTGGTTTCCAGCGCCGGATATGGCTTCCTGTGGAATAATCCGGCACTTGGAAACGTTACGTTCGGCAAGAACCGTACGGAATGGCGAGCTGAATCAGCCAAGCAGATTGATTACTGGATTACCACAGGCGATACACCTTCTTCGATAATGAAGCATTATGCCGACGCCACAGGGCACGCTCCTCACATGCCTGAATGGGGACTGGGATTCTGGCAGTGCAAGCTTAGATATTGGAATCAACGTCAGCTCCTAGACGTCGCCCATGGGTTTAAACAGCGTAATATTCCATTGGATCTCATCGTTGTAGATTTCTTCCACTGGCCGCATATGGGTGACTTCCGTTTTGAGAATGAATTCTGGCCAGATCCCAAAGCTATGGCGGACGAGCTGCACAGCATGGGAGTGAAACTCATGGTATCTGTGTGGCCCCAGGTCGCGCTCGCCTCAGAGAATTATGTTGAGATGAAGTCAAAGAACCTTCTCGTGCGCGCAGATAAGGGTGAAGACGTCGGCATGATGTTCGAAGGTCCCAGCCAGTTCTATGACGCCACCAATCCAAAAGCTCGCGAATATGTTTGGGAGAAGTGCCGAACAAATTATGCCGAGCTTGGGGTTGATGCATTCTGGCTCGATGAAGCGGAACCTGAATACGGCACGTACGATTTCGACAACTATCGATATTATGCCGGCCCAAACCAGCAGGTGGCAAACATCTACCCAAGAGACTACAACAAAGGCTTCTACGAGGGGCAACAAACCATAGGAAGGGATGGTGACATCGTCAACCTCACCCGTTGCGCTTGGGCTGGTTCGCAACGCTATGGTTCTCTTGTTTGGTCTGGAGACGTTGGTTCGACCTTCGCCGACCTTCGTGCCCAGATTACCTGCGCCATCCACATGGGCATGGCCGGTATCCCCTGGTTCACCACCGATATGGGCGGTTTCCATGATGGGATAATTGATTCGGACGATTTCAAGGAGTTGTTGGCCCGCTGGTGCGCGTTCTCATGCTTCCTACCGGTCATGCGCAACCATGGCGACCGTAGTCTGCATACGACAACCGGCAAGGAGACCATCACCAATTCGGCCGGAGACCACCGTTCGCCAAGTGGTGCCGACAATGAGCCTTGGAGCTATGGCCCCGAGACGGAGCAGATCTTCCGAAAGTTCATTGCCATTCGCGAGAAAATGCGCCCTTACACTCGGGAATTGTTCGAATCAGCACATACCGATGGCCAGCCTTTGGTCCGTGGACTCTTCTACGAGTTCCCTCAAGACGAATCGGTGTCCGATATCGCCGATGAATACATGTTCGGCCCTGATATCCTAGTGGCCCCCGTAGTTGAGGCCGGAGCCAGATCGCGTGAGGTGACGCTTCCCGGAAACGCTAGCATCACATGGACGGATCTACGCACTGGCAAAGTGTATGGAGGGGGGCAAAAAATCACTGTCGACGCCGGAATAGACACGATTCCAGCCTTCGCACGCGACGGCCACGATCACGGACTGATCGGAATGCTATAAATTCCCGCACAACAAGTGTGGGGCGTCCGTTCCCAAGGCGAACGCCCCACACTCTGCGCATCTTTTCCATTTCAACCGGTCTATCTGCGGTATGTATGGCAGATTTGTAGCGGGCTTTCAATCAAACAGATGTTGGGCAGTTTTACATGGCACTTATCAAAGATCCTGTTTTCTGCCGCTCCATACTTAAGGAATTCAGCCAGAAAATACCGATCGCTTTTGCAGCCGCATCAATTAAGTGACTGCAAAAATCCATTCAATACGCTGCTGCCAGCAACACCTCGGAAAGCAAAGTCAAAATTTGACCAACATATTCGGAGGCATCGCCAAGCAATGCAACCGTATTAAAACTTGGTTCGATTAAGGTTCGATAAATCCGCCTCGCCATTTTTGCTTATGGCGAGGCAAAATACATCCTTCCCACATGGCTTTGCTGCTTTTTGTATCTTTTGTTGTTATCCGTTGCCACTTGTCGGCATCGGCACGGCATGTCAGTATCATGTGCGTATGCGACTTATTGGTAATATTCTGTGGCTGATTCTGGGTGGGTTGTTGCTCGCCGCCAGCTGGGCCATTATCGGTTTGGTGTTGTGCATCACCATTGTGGGCATTCCACTGGGTATTCAGGCGTTCAAGATGGCGGGACTCACGCTGACCCCGTTCGGTAAGACCGTGGAGTATGGCGGAGGTGTGGGATCCGTGTTGCTGAACATCATCTGGTTCGTACTGGCCGGTTTGTGGATGGCGATTGGCTATGTGGGTGCCGGGCTGCTCAACTGCATCACCATCATTGGCATTCCGTTCGGCATTCAATCATTCAAGATGGCCAAATTAGCGCTATGGCCGTTCGGCTCGCAAATCCACAGCTTGTAATCACTTCAGATCACTTCACCCAACATAGACGGCCATCGACTGCCGCCTTGCATATAAGTATCGAGGAGCTGCGGTCCGAACAGGCCGCGACCACTGCGTCCTAAGCAACGAAACATATTTCATTCGCATATGGCAGCTCCAGAGCGGCAAGGCTCAAAAACCTGAACAGTCGAACATTACCTCCCCCAATGATTGCTGATGCCAACCGCGAATCCCACCGCAGCACTTCCATTCATGCCCAGGCCATTCAACAATCGTCCCGCATGCTTCGCGCCGGCCCATACCGCGTTGATGATGTTGCCGGCGCCATATCCGGTAAGCACCGTCCACGGATGGGCGAGCAGCCCGCATATCGGGTCAAGACTCTGGTAGATTCGCGCGAAGAACGATCCGGGTGCCGGCCTGCATTAGCACAGCGCCAATCGCATACACAACGATGAGGTTGCGCAACCGCTTGGCATAGCCCACGCATAAGCCACATAAGCGGCAGCAATATGCCGAACAGATGCATGCCGATATAGCTGGGCTCCGCGAACAGGAACTGCGGGCGGCCACCGCCCCACACCGAGCTTTCATTGATATACTGCCGGTACATGAGGTGCGCGAAATAGTTGGTCAACGGCTTGATATGCAGATGGATGGATAGCCATTGCACCACGCCCACGCCGAAGGAGAACCAGTAGGAAGCGATGAGAATCCGCAATGGCGTACGCCACGGAATGCGTTTGATGTCGAACGCAATGGCGATCGCACCCAAAGTGGCGAGCACGCCCAATAATCCGGTGATGCTCATGAACGCGGCGTTGAGATGGATGCCGAATTTCAGCCATCCCGGGATAGACAGGATTATGCAGGCCACCGGCAGGAGGAACATTGGCAGGTACCGGTTGGCTGCGATGCGCAGTTGACGCCAATTGCATAGGCAGTACACGGCGAACAGCGCCGGACTGATTGGCGACCAGAACGGCGCGTACAGGCCGAGCGTGGTGCCGTCCACCGGAAGAAAAGCGATGGCCAGCAGCAGCCAAATGACGTTGCGTTCCTGCGTTGTCAGAAATCGCAGGAACGGCTGGTATTGCGGTCGGCCATGATGGTTGCCCGCGTCGATGGTGTCGTTGTGTACGCATGCTTGGTTCATGTGATTTCCCCTCCCCGTCAACCTTACTCGTTCATCATGATGTATGGTGCCACCCGTTGTTCATTTGCAGGTGCAACGCCTTCGTCAGGCTTGTAGGTCTGGCAGTTCGTCGGCGAATGGCTCGGCAGGCGTGCGGTAGCCGAGCACTCGCATGGGCCGGTCGACCTTGTGCTGTAGCGGACAGGCGGCAGCCCGTCATCATTCATCGATTAAACGTCCACTTCTCCTCAGGCTTGCGGCAAATTGTTCTTCCGTGATTTCTTCTGTCACCAGTCTGGAAATGAGTTTATATAGGGTATTTCGTTCTGGCTCTGGATCATCATCGATATCCAAATCAATTCTTTCCATTTTCAGGATGGCCAAGGATATGGCCATTGCGGTGCGCTTGTTGCCATCAGCGAAATAATGATTTTTGGCTAGGTGAAAGGTAAGATGCGCCATTTGTCGAAACAAATCTTCGAATCGTTCTTTCGACGATTGACCGAATACCGGCAGAAATGTCGAATCCACAACGCCACTTACGGAACCGGCGTCATTGGCTCTTTCCACGGTAAATCCGCCGATGTCGTCAAGTTGCTTCCTGTGTGCTCGAACGATTGCTTGTGTCATTGCTTCTGCGAAATCATCAGATGGAAAAACGAGTGGCGGCGCTTGGATATGCCACCACTCGTCAGTGTATTGCTCAGGCATTGCGCAGAATCCTGAAGGTGTTCCGCCATTTTGCATTTACTTCATCCAAACTAGATGCAAGAGTGTTTTTGGGGAAGGTCAGACCGTCATCGGATGCGAGAATGGCATCGTTGGTGATTTCGACGTTTTCTCCTTCCCTGTAGACATTCTTCCAAGCGGAGTTCTTTCGATGGGAGAATCTCACAAAATCGAATGCCGTCAGAAAACCATATTTCTTTGCCGTCCCATCTACGACGGATAAGGCCTGTTCATCCTTTGCGGTTTCGCCCTCGGGCTTGAGAATCCTGTTGCGTCCGTATTTTTGGAAAGTGAAATAAACGTTCCTCTCAACCGGACCGTAAGGCCACGCTTCAATCTTGTCTTCGAACAATGGTTTCCCGGTTTCGCGCAGAGATTCGACTTGCGCGAAATAAACGAGCTTGTTCAGCACAAGATTCGTAATGTCGATATCAGAGCCATGGCGAAGAATGAAAGCATTCGCTACTTGTATTGACTTCATGGCCCCTCCTCTGTCATGGAAATTTCTATGTTTAGATATATGAAGCTTGCTTTTGAAAGGATGTATATTACCAGTCCTTCTCTCAAAACACAAAGGTAGCATTCAATAATGCATTTATCAGACGCTGTAAGAAATCCTTCATTTTCAGTTTGGCAGCATTCCGCACGCTAGGGCTGTCGACAAGGATAAGGAAACCACATATTGTTGCCGCAAAATCATGCGTCAAGGGATAGCTACAAAATGCGTCGAATAGTGGTTTGGGATTTCGATAACGCCCGAATTCTTGCGCACTTTCGGATTCCGGCCCTGACGTAAGAAGGCATGGCCCGCGTCCTGTATACGATTTTCATTCGCCAAAACAAAAAACCGCGATTGGAAGCCAGGAGACGGAACCAAGACCCTCGAACATCATACGGATCGACCAGAACCTGCCCGGGACCAGGCTCGACCGGCTGATCACCGAAAAGATGGCGCAGATCCTCAACGCGATGCCCGATGCTTCAGGCCGACGAGATCACCAACGCCGCCAAGTATGAGCGCACCGGGAGCGGAAGGCGTACAGGGCCGGACACTACGAACGCAAGCTCACCGCCAAGGTCGGCAGGCTCGAGCTGAAGGTGCCGAAACTCAAGGGCACCCTGTTCGAGTCCGCGGTGATCGAACGCTACCGGCGGCGCATGGTGCATTTCATGCGCAACGTGCTCTCGAAGACGCCGCCCACCCACAGGGAATGGGCGTCCGCCGCTACCTGAACATGTCCCAGCTCGATGACAACCTCGTGGAAGCGAACTGATCATCGCGCCATGGACGGCCATGATCCAAAGTGCGCAACTTTTCGGACACTACCCGCCCTCACGAGCTATCATGTAGATACGAGTGAAGATATTAAATTAAATGATCTGCTCCACCTCACTGACGAGGAGATCAGCAGGACGAAAATCCGTTTCATGACCAACTACAATGGCACCGAACCCATCAAGGTGTTCAGGAGAGACCCCGATGAGCTCAACACCGATTGGCTTCTGTCCCGAAAAAGGAACGACAACGGGAAAGATGCGGAACACCTGCGCAAGGGGAATAACGTGATCGGCCTGGTACGTCTTCCAGAAAACAACGGCCTCTGGGGGCTCACATGTCTCAAGCGTATCGGGGACCCATTGGAATGCCCAAAGGAAAAGAGCGAAGACGACGACCCCCACTATGTCGGCTACGAGGGAGAGGAACTGACCGAATACCGCAAATTCTACGGCAGAGTCATCGTGCGCTATCACAAGGACACACGACAGCCCATACAGTATGCGGAAGGACTTTTAGACAATCTCATCGTCGAGAAAGTCCTATCCTCTGCAGAATCCCTATAGTGACGCCTTCGTAAGATACGGGAACAGCACCGCATTACGATTCAGGCATTAAAAAATCCGTGCGATCAGATGAATGGTCACACGGATTTCTAGTATGCAGAAACTCGCGCACAGCTATGGCATGATATGGCCACAACAAACGATGACAATCCGTCTTGCATTATTTTTCTGGGTTATGCCCGATACAGAGAATTATGAGAGAAAAACAGGACGCGGAGAAAGCCAACCGCGTAAGCGCTAAGCACAGCGCACCGGCACACTCCAGAAATTCAAATGGGGGTAGGAATTCCAGCATTGAAACGTTGCGTATCATCGCGATGTTCATGATCCTCGCCCATCACTTCATCGTCCATAACGGCTATGACGTGCTGAAACTCCCCTTGGGGCCGGAGCGGATCTTCCTCCAGCTCGTGGTGCAGGGCGGCGGCAAGGTCGGCGTCGTCATCTTCTTCTCCATCTCCGCATGGTTCTTCCTCGACAAGGAACAGACCATCAAATCCAACCTCAAACGCGTGTGGATCACGGAACGCGAGCTCCTGTTCTGAAGCCTTATCCTCGTAACGTTCTACCTCGTGTTCGACCGAGCCGGCCTCAGCATGAAACTCATGGCGAAAAGCATCATGCCGTTGAGCATGGGCCTGTGGTGGTACGCCACCGCCTACGCCATTTTCCTGGCGCTGCCCCCCCTTCCTCTCCAAAGGATTGAAGGCGCTCGGTCGTGAATACCACCTGGCATTGGCCGCGACCGTGCTGGTCATCTGGGGATTGACCAGCTTCATTCCCGGAATGGTGAGAATCAACGACGGTTTCCTCGGTCTCATCTACCTGTTCATTCTGATTTCTGCTTATAAGTGGTACATGGAACCGTTCACCACCAGACAGGTCTGGCTGATGATTGGCACAGGTCTCGGCTTGTACACCTGCGCCTCCATAACATCGTCGCTGCTCGAACACGACATAGGGATAACGCCACCAGCAAATGACAGTGAAGCCACCTCCAAAGAAACGTCCGCAGCCCTCTATCCACTAAGCGTCCAGTCTTTCTTTCAATGCTTTTCTCTTAGATGCACCTATTGAATCTTCCATAGCGATAAGTTGTTCTCTCATCTCGACAGGAATTTCTTCAGTGGATTCGACCACTACCTCGGTCACCCATTCTTTCTGAGCAAGGGTGCCGTTAATCATTATGTCATCAACAATCTTGGCTACAGTCATACCACCAAGATTGCATAGCTCAAGTTTGGCTAATGCACCAGCTACGGCATCGCACGTGCCAGCAAATCCTATTTTCAGCATGGTGACCATCAACTGTACGTACCTCTCCGCGGGGAACCGTTGCACTATGCGAGCGACCGCATTGTATCGCTTATTCGATATCAGATAATCAATAATATTTTGACGTTCATCCTCACACAGTGATGCCATCGCCTCATACGCTAGCCAATAGACAATATTGGCCTTATCCTCAAAGCTTTTGACAAAACACGACAACATGCTGAAAAGTTCCTCTCGAATTCCAGCAGGCAATTCATTACTGAAATGTATAAGGAATTTCAAAGGCCATCTTTTGTCTTGAAGCGCCTCAGCGTTGGACAGCATAATCTTCACGAAAGCAGTCCAATCAACTAACTCCGGGTGAACGTATCCGCAGAAAAGAAACGCACCAAGCACGTCATCTCTGCCAGAAGAAAAAACAACTCCACACCGCTCATATCTTTCTATTGTTTCAACACAATATGCAGAAAAACAATCGGAGACTTTTTGAATCTCATCCTCAGAAAGTTTTTTCGCATCATCAATGCTCTTGATTACATCAACTTGACCGCTCTTCGCCTTTAAATGCCATTGCGCTTCCGATTCCTCACCATGAGAGCTTTGCTTATATTCGTACCATCGCTGCAGAGAGCCTGCATCGCCTCGTTGCAGCAAGATTGCCAGATTGTCATCACCCCAAAAGGACTCCGGAAACAAAATCGTCAGATTCTGCACTTCTGGGGCAGAGCTTTCCCCTACGCCAGACAACTCCAAAAACCATTGTTCAACCTTTTCCTGCACAACCCGACTCGCCGCCATATAACAAGTTTTAAGCGTCTTGAACAGCTCACTTGGAATATCAAACGTTGCAGAAACCTTCTGAGAGTATTCCTGCCTAGATGCCATCGTCGTCAAGCACCAACGGCAAATTTCATCAGCCTTATCTGCAGAAAGATAATCACCTATGCACTGGAACAACGTCAGATCATTCAGTGCCGTCGAATGCGTGGACTCATCCAACGATACAGTTTCGGCATATTCAACAATCCTGGAGTCTGAAGCTCTCTGGATAGCGGACCGAAGTACTTTCCGATAATCGTCTTTGGAAGAACACCGCCGAAACATTTCAAGCACATTGACGATGTTCGCTCTCTCCCCATTACCATCCTCAATCTGAGCATACGCATTTTCTGCCTGCAAACAGCAATATCTTTTCCACGCATCTCTGTCACCGAGAAATGCCGTCTGAAGAATAAGGGAGATAAAACGTCGTCTTAGCGAATGGGTTTTCTCTGCTTCTCCAATGCTATGAAGCCACCAATTCGACACTGCGTTACCCGCAATGCTACGCTCTCCCAATTCGAGCCACCAGAAAATTGGATTGTCGGATGACTGAATCACCTCAGCTACATCAACCCGCTTTCCAGATGACTTAACGTTTCCCCAAATCCAATCGTATTGCCACAGCAACCTCATTGCCGCGCCACAGATTCCATTAGCGGTAATATCATCTGGATTCTGCAAGCAAAGACTCACTGCATTCGAACCGGCAGAAATAGCTTCATCCCTACGACCGAGTTCAAACATCGCCCATGATTCGTGGACCAACAGCCACGCTTTATCTACGGGATAAAGATCATAAGTCATAACAGCTTCAATATGTTGAAGAGCGGCACTCCAATCATTATTATCTATATCAAAGGCAAATTGCATTACCGCCGATGCGGCTCGCTCTTCAGGAGATTTCGCAACCGAAAAAAGCTCATCCAAGCGCCCGCCCTGTCCATCAAGGTAATCATAAAAAGCCGCGGCCGCCTTCCAGCACCAGTCAGATGAAGCCCATGCCTCATCCTTTCTTTTCCCTTTCTGCATGGCCACGTCAGCCATAGAACCACTTCCCGCTCTCCAGTACCACTCCAATCCATACTCATTCCCATATAGCAAGGAAGCCAAGGCCTCATGACCTTTCAAGTTATCTATATGTTTATTCATATGCGGGGCTATCACACGAGGAGCGAGCATTGCGAGTCGAATGCGATCCTGATTTTTAATGTTTTTCAGGCCATTCCACACAACTCCGTTGAATGCAGACTTCTCATACGTGCTGCATGCGAACTCATAAATCTCTTCTTTATCTGTCTTTTCCAGCACATGATCCTTGTATACAAGAATCTTGGGTTTTCGGGAAGAACGGTCAATCTGTGAAGACTCGATCTTGGACCAATACATTGTTCCTTCATTAGAAATCAGAACAACAATATGAGCAATTCTCCCATTAGTCCACGAAGCTTCATGATTGGCATCAAATCCGAACCACCAGCCAATCACATTACCTTGCTCATCCTTTTTAGGATGCCTGAAGTAACTTGCTCCTTTCTTTACTTGCACACCAAGAACCACAAATGAAGGAATTCCCTCATCGCTCACCGGCATCACCCATAAATCAGTGCCAAAATCAATGTCCTTGGACATTATGCACCATTGGAAAGTGTCAGAGAAAAAAGCCTTTACCTGATTTTCACCGCCCTCTCCCCTTCGAGCTTCCGGTGAGATTCTGACCCCAAATCTTCCAGGCATAACCACTATCTTTCACAAGTAACTTCGTCGTGTATTTTTCACTCGTTTTGCTCTGAATCTTACAGTACAAAGGACAAATGTTCGAGTCGGTTTAGATAACCCCGAGATTCTATGTGCTCTTAAGTTTCACCCTTGAGATAAAAATAACGCAATTTACATCTTATGCGCGACCTCGCTAACCGATAGGGGGCTGCGGACGTTTTCTTGGAGACTGAACGAAAGGATTATCATATGTCCGGTCCCGAGGAACGACAGCGCACGGTGGACCTGTGCTCCGCCACGCCGATGACCACGGCCCAGGTGGTCGAGCACCTAGGTCATCCGACCAGGCAGTGCCTGGAACGCTGGCCGGCAAAGGATCCCGGGTATGCCGGCCATATGGACAGACCCATCATCCCACTGGAGACGAGGACCAAGACGATCGAACCGGTGCCGGGCGGCATGCGCGGAAGCGGGCCGCCGAACGGCTCGGCGCGGGCGTCGGCACGATCCGCAACCGGGTCAGGGCGTATCGCGAGGGCGGCATGGCCGCGTTGCGGCCCGAAAACAGGGACGCCGGCCAGGCCGACAAGCCAGCGATGCGACGGGATCAATCCGCCGGCGACGCCGAGGCCCCGCGCCGCAGAATCGAGGAGCCGGAACTGGGGAACGTGGTGATGCGGGAGGTGGCGGAGGCGTTCGCCTCTTCCAAGGGAAGGTACGGGTACCGCAGGATCAAGGCCATGCTCAGGACCGGCGTCTCGGAGAAGGCGCTCCGCAGAATCATAGCCGAGGATGGTCTGACGGCGCATGTTCCCTAACGACGCGGGTACGGCTCATGCGAGGGCGAGGCCACGCCGGCTCCCGGCGACCTCGCCGACCGCGATTTCACGGCTGGGATGCCGAAGGAGAAATGGCCCGCGGACATCACCCGGGATCAGGGCCGGGGACGGGAAGGCGCGCCTCTCGCCGCCGGTCGGCTGCCACGATGGCAGGATCGTCGCGTACACGGCCGGTTCCGGTCCCGACGCCGGGCTCGCCGACAGGATGCTCGTCAAGGCCGCGGAGACGCTGCCCAAGGACACGAGGCCCCTGGTGCATTCCGACCGCGGATGCCATTGCCGGTAGCCCGGATGGCTGGCGCTCATGGACCGCTACGGCCCGGCGCGGTCGACGGGCGCCAAAGGCCGTTCCCCGGACGACGCCGCCGCGGAGGGGTTCCTCGAACGCATGAGGACGGAGCCCGTCTATCCCGGGCATTGGGAGGAGCGTACCCGCGACGGGGTGCTCGTCCCAATCGACGACTGCATCCGCTGGTACGACCACGAGCGCATCAAACGGCCGCTCGGTTGGATGAGTCCTGTACAAATACCGTCAAAGCCGGGGAATGGCTGCGTGACCATCTCCAAGAAAACGTCCGCAGCCCCTTACCCATTGTCCTGATCGCTATATAGCATTTTCAATGGATTATTAATATATCTTGTCAGATATTTTTCACCCATTTTACCGCTGCAGGATAAAATCTCATTCCCGCAATATTCGGATTCAAATATTGCCTAGGTACCTCGGTGCTGGTCATACCCCACATTTCGTATTGCGACTTATGCACATATTTCGCATCCGCCTCACTAGCCTCCAACCACGGCGTCGGAATTTGCATAGAACCAACCACAACACCTTCATTCGTAACGCATCGGCATGTGACACCTCTATAACTTCCTGAGGCTTCCCTTGGAATGCTTTTCCAAACCTCCAGCAGCCTTTCCAAAGCATTCGGGACAAAACCGTCATCGCTGTCGGCAATAATGAAGAAACGGCCCTTAGCCTTTCGCAACGCATGGTTCCATGCAATATGCTTTCCTGCATGGCTCTATTTCATATATTCAATCGGAAAATCCGCCTCCTTAATCCAGTTTCCGACCAAATCAGCAGTATCATCTTCCGAACCATCATCGACGATCAGCCACTCAAAATCATGGAACGCCTGAGACTGTAGACTCTCATACACTCTATGGATTGAAGCAGCCCGATTAAATGTTGGAGTAAAAACAGTAAACGTATAGTTCATTACGCTTTCTTCATTTTATGCAACATCGACAGAACCTTAGTACGCTCAGCCGCGGTCAAAGAAACATGGAATGCACCAGCACAGAACAGAATAACGTATACCACACCCCACATCAGGAAAAGCGGAATGGAATTCACCGGTACAAAGTGCGTTCCCAACAAGCATGCTCCCGTAACAAGAACCGCCATAATAATGGTAGGCATCTGATTACGCCAAAAATACAGCATATCCAAACCAATGTGAGTCTGATAGTACCAATTCATAAAAAGTCCAGTGCCCAACATGATACTCGCGATATAGCCGATTGCAGTGGCCCAATACCCCATAGAGGGAATCAGCAAAACTGATAAAATGACATCCAACATTGCCGTGAAAACATAAATCACGCTACGCGTTTTATGCCTGTTTTTCGCACGTTGAATTTCAATTCCGGTGTTTTGCGTCAGAGGAATCATAACCGGCAGCACCATAATGACCGCCAACCAATACGCATCTACATTCTGACGTCCGGCCCACAACACAACAAAAAACTGTCCTAAGACTACGAAACCTCCGTAGATGAACCAGAATATAGCCATTTGATAACGACCGACCCTCGTCATCAATTCGGTGAGCACTTTGTTATCATCACTGTCGGCGACGATACGGTTTATCTGAGGAATAAACACGTTAGACATAGTCGTACTCATGGCAAAGAATATATTTCTTATTTGCACCGCAATAGAGAATGTGGCCACAACAGTCGATCCGGCCATCGCCCCGAGAAGGAAATTAGGAACGTTATTATTGACCAAATCGAAAATCTGATTGAGGAAAATCCAAAAACTGAATATGGCGATGGCCTTGAACATGGACCACTGCAAACCGGTGAACGAAAAGTGCATGCCCAGTTTTTTTATTGCATACACAATATTCATTACCAGCAGAGCCACCGTAACCACCAACATTGCCAGAGCCACACCAATGGCTCCCATGCCGCGCCATACCAACAGCACCGCTAGCAGTGGCTGTACCAATGTAGTCAGCAACTGTCTAGTTTGCTGGTAAACAAAGCGCTCCTTGGCGGTGATATAGGAATTAAACGGACTGGTCATCAATTGCGCGGCAACGTTGAAAACCATTAATACCATTAATTCGCGAGCCAGCACTAGTTCTCGAGAACTCAAGCCTTTGGAAAAGAGCATATCCACGTTGAGAATCAAGATTACACCGCCAACAAAGCAGAGCCCGACCACAATCATGTATATAAGAAGAAATATTCCATTTAATCGGCGGATGCTGGTTCTTGTGCCATGCGCGACCTCCCTCATATAGAATCGCACATAAGCTCCCGAAAAACCCGCACTGAGCAGAGTCAGAGCGAAGACGACGCTATTGGTCATCTGGAACACGCCATAATCGCCCTGTCCCACAAAATGCAACAGCAACGGCACATACATCAGATTAACGAGGTTCTTGGCGATTACATTGGCATATCCAAGAGCCGCTCCCGCCTTGCGCTGATTCGCCATCCGGTTATACCTCCATGGCCTTGTCAAGCCATGCCTTGGACTCGGCACGATGCTGCCGCAACAACAAATCCACCTTCTCGTAATCGATTTCCGGCGCGATCCCATCATCCAGCATGACGGAATCAAGTTCAAAAAGACGGAACAATGTTTCCATGCGGGAATTCATACTTGCTTTGCCTTCAGTGCCGGCACGGTTGAATACGGTGAATTGCCTGTGGAAGAGAATGGAGAAGCAGCAGGCATGGTACGAATCAGCGAAGACATACTCCGCTTTGGAGAATAGCTCGACGAAATCCTCCGGACCAGCCACATATGTCTCAGAATCACGAGGATCGATCATACGTCTCACACGGCAACCATGCTTCTTGGCATATTCCTGAATGGTACGCTCCTGTTCGGCACTTGGTCTGCCCAAAAAATAGGTAAGCACATACTTGTCATCACGCGGAGCGAATCCCCTGGTGATGGAACGCCAATGCTCTGCAGGCACCATAAGCGTCGGATCCAACACGACCGTTGCCGGCTTGCCAGATAATTCATTCACCAGCGTCACACCCTGATCCTCTCTGACCGAAATGGCAGAAAACCGTGCCAGCTGTTTCTTGAAAATTGGCTTTGATTCATCTTTAACCTGATTAATGCCAAAGCTCGCGGCGTAGCTTATCAGTCTTGTCTTATCATTCGTCATATCAGCAAGTCTTGCCGATAGCACTCGCCCCGAAATCCAACGATCGTTCCAAACCTGATCAGACCCCACAACCACCGTCTTCAGAGAGGCAATATTGTTCGCAGTCAAACAGGTGGATGCATACAGTTGGGAACAAGGAACATATCTGCGAGTAAATGCGTCAGATCGGCACAACCTTTTGAAATCAAGAGATCGTTCTGACGGCATCAAACTTAAAAACCTGTTTAATACAGGACGAAGTCGGGCAAAAAGCCTCTTCTCAATAATCTCAACAGGTCTGTTGACATTCAGAAATTGATTTACCGTGCTCACTGTACCGTAATCACGCAATACCTGCTGAAGCGCATAATTTTGCAAACGATTACCATAATTCTTGGGATCATTTACTGTTATAATTCCAATTTCGATTTTTTTATTCATTATTTCACCATAAATTTAACGAGCATTCTTAAAAATATCGCTTACAGGAAGTCGTGTAGACTGCGGTGTGCGAACAGATTCAGGAAAATGGCCGACTTCGACGAACATTACGAATATCTCATCATCAGGAACATGAAGAATCTCACGCATCCGAGACTCTGCCTTCCCGTCCAGCATCGCATGCAGAGGGCAGGCCGCTAATCCATATGCTTCCAACGACATCAATAGCATCATGCTGAAAAGACCACCATCGATAAAACCCTGATTACGTTCATTTGGCCCCATAAACACACTGGTTTTAGCCGTGACAAGAAGCAACTGAGAAGGAAGGGCATAACCTCGAACGCCTCCCTGGATCTTCAAAACATCCGCAATTTGATCTGGGTCACTAATCAGCAAAACGCGAGCAGGCTGGCGGTTGCAGGCGGACGGCGCCCGAGTGGCAAGTTCCACAGCTTTGACGATTTCCTCTTCAGTGACAGGCTGCGCAGAATATTCACGCAGGGAATGTCTGTTCTCCGCCAATTCAATAAACGATTTTTGTGCATTATCCGTTTTTTCCGCAGCAGTGACCACGATGCTTCCGCCATATTCATCGTTCGACTGCTTTGCGCGCTCCCAATGTTCGATACCGAAGTATCGGCGCTGTTCGCTGACATCTTTTCCTGCGGCCTCGTGACGAACGATATACTCATGCACCGCACTCATGCACTCACGATAAGCAGGATTATTAAGATAACCCGAATCAGCGGTCTCTAATTTTGCAAGCTCAGGACCAAGCGCCTTGAAAACGCGCACTCCGAATCCATAGCGGAACTCTCGATGGCCGAGACCTTTTTCAATCTGATGCGTCAGAAAAATGACTCGGGTCTGCACCTGCATAAGACCAGTAGACCATTCACGGGAAAAAGTTTTGTTAAAACGCTCCGCTTGCAGGCCATATTCCTTTCGAAGCGTAAACAAAGATTTAACTTGCCGTAGATAATTTGCAACGCTATCAGGCAAGATGTTACATACAATATGCTTAAAACTCATCAGAAAACTCCCTATTTATAATGTGGAAAAATATTCGTTCAAAAAAACATTCGCTTCTTTTTTGAAAGCCATACGTTCTGACTGAACATGATTCCAATCAATCACCCCGTCCGCTGTATCAATTTCCTTAATCGCAACTTCAGGTTCAACACGTCGATTGGAAAGACCAAAATCTTTTAAAACGTCAGTCAATCTCACCGAGTACCGAGGAGGATCGAACACAATCATCGGCTTATTGAAGAGAATCGAAAAGCAAGTACCATGGAACGAATCCGTTACCACATAATCGGCATCACGAAATGCCGACAGCCATTGCTCAGGTGTAGGCTGGCAAAGGGATTCACATCCAACGGGGCCAGGCTTCCGTGGACTGAACGTGACAATACGAACTTTCATGCCTTTTTCATCAGCCAAACGCCGAGCGTAATCAATCATCCGCTGATTGTAATTCAACATGTAAATCAATACATACGGATTCTTATGCTCCGGCACATTCCGAGAAAGTTCATACCACAATTCAGTACGGCAGAGCAAAACAGGATCTTTTAGTGCGACAGACCCCTTAATACCCATATGATCAAGAATCGCCACGCTAGAACTCTCACGCACGGAAATGGCCTCAAATTGTTCCAGCAAAGGCTTCATCTTTGCAGCTTCGGCAGCAGGAATAGAGGGACGACCGAAGCTTGCAGAAAGAGATATCTTTCTGCAATTAGAAGGCACATTTTTCAGCGTGTACACTGGGTCGATACCCTTGTTCAATTCTTCATTCCACGTCTGGTCGCTGCCTACACAATACACGGATTGCGCATCAAACTGTCCTTTGCCGGTGATTAAGGAATCGGCATTCACTAGATGCAACTGACTTTCCACAAAGGTGCGAAAAAGTTTCTTGTTTGTTTTCAGTTCAGGAAGCGCGACAAGATATCGAACCACGTTGATGGGTAAGGAATGTTTTTTATCCTTAAGATAAATATCCTGTAATCCTTTACGAGTCCAAGCCTCGCGGCAATAATCGACGAACAAAGGCTTGCCATAAGGCTCAAGTACATCACGTGTCGCCGCAGCTTGCAAAACAGTACCATAATTATACGAATCAATTATAGTTGATACATATATATTTTTATCGAACATTGTCACCTTCCTCGTTAATTAAATTTACTTTTGAATCCTGAAGACAACAGTATTTAATAAATTCTTCAAAACCATTAAACATCGGTTCTTTTGAACTTGCCGAGCTTATACTCAACTCAAAACTATCATCGATAAGATGCATAACCCGATCAAAAGCTTCGCAGCTGCAAAATCCGTTCTTTCCCGGTCTCTCGAACAACAAAAAATATTCTCTGAATATTTCTCTGGGAGGCACCTTGCCAGAATGAGACTTGCGGTAAGCTCTAAACAAGCTCAAAGCCTCATTAAGCTGGGCGGCAGCTCGTTTATCCCGGTATTCCGAAAGAGACATGAGTACCCTGCATGGATTACCAGCTGCCACTGAATTAGCGGGAATATCATGTGTAACAACCGATCCTGCACCGATAATGACATTGTCTCCAATGCTCACATTTTTGAGAATAATAGCATTCATGCCTACAAACACATTATTCCCAATTGAAACCTGTCCTGTATTGCCAAGAACATCCCCGTAGCAACCTTTGAGAACACACCAATCATAGCCGTGGTCCACAATCGTAACGCCATGAGTAATTCTCACATTGCTTCCAATACTAAGATTAAAAGGGTCATTCAACCCTAGACAATTACTCTGCGGATCATAGAAATAAGTCCCTTTACCAATTGCTACCCCTTGATTCTGCCAATAATCAATAAACGCCCGGGAACTAGATTTTTCACGTAATAAAAGTCTCTTTAACAAAGCCTTAATCATATAATTATCCTTCAAAAAATATTTGCCAATTTTGCCTTAAATTTCTTTATATAAGTATCAATCCAAAAATAATTGAATACATTAAAAAATCTATTTGCCAATTCCGCCTTCGTTGATGGAAGGCGATTTGCCCTAACGAATCGATCAGGACGAATCTCCACCACCGGAGATTGCACAACTTCGGCAGACATTCGCATACGGCGTGATTGCAAGTGCATATACAAATACTGGTGAGTATTTACCACCGCATGATCCTTATTCCAAGAAACCACAAGCAGTCCATCAGCACACAGATAATAACGCGCTAAATTAGCGTATCTATGGTCTTCTTCAAATTTTTGCGTCTGAGGGTTGTATGCAGTCCTGGTGATCTTTGCTTTCTTGGGACTTACATTAAACGACAAATCTTTTTCATATATTTTCGCATCATTATCCCGAAAAAGCGTGTGTACGTTGAGCCGATCAGGATTCATCGAACATCTCACATTTTCATCAAATACATAGATGCGGCTTGTTGTAAATGCCTCTCGGTAAATTTCACGCCCCTCGAGCGATTTCATAAAACGTCGATTGTTGTCGAAGGTATTCTTATATATGGTCAAATGGCCAGCAGCGAAAATTTTATCATAGTCCTTATCCAGCACAGGAGATAGTACCTTTTCAAGATTGCCGAATACGAGATCGCAATCACAATGTCCCCAATATTCGTAATCTTGGATATAATCTTCAAACAAAAAACCATAAGCAGGTTTAAAATCACACAGCTTATAGGCAGTCGGAATGCACGGCTCGAACCCCAACTTTTGCGAAGCATTAGCTCTGAATTCATTCAGCGTCATCGGCACTACATGCACATTTTGCGGATAATTATAGAAATCTGTGTTATCAGTAAAAATTAAAAAATCGTAAGATGGATTATATCCGCATGATTTTAAGAATAAAGGAAAATAATTATTAAATTTACCAAAATACGGCAATATCAAAACACACTTTTTCATCTCATTGCCCCCTCCCTCTGACTACTGCTTATTGAAAGCACACGAAGAAAAGCCAGTACTGCGAAGAAATCTATTCCATAACTTATTTCAATGGTACCTATGCAAATGAACGCATAAATAAATGCTACACAAATAAGCACAGCATCACCATTTGTCAGAGTATGCGATGAAACCACTTTAAAATTTAGGGCAAGTATTAAGATAATCATTATGGCGGCAACGTAGCCTCCATATAGAATCCATTCCGCCAAAGCATTTTGAGTATCAGGTGCCCCCTTCAGGAAATAATCAAGCACCTCATAACTGATCCCATACCCATACCCCAGAATTGGTTTTTGAGACAATGCTCGGGGAACAACTTCAAAAATCGGCAGTCTACCAGTCAATGTGGCATCTCTATGAAGAGTATTGACAATATAATCCGTCACAAAGGAAATATGCGACAAAGATGTGGCAATATACATGAATACATAGCTAAACACAGCTGCAACACAAACAGTAATGGGACTATAAACAAATGAAGGAAGCGCCCTTCCGAGGAAAAACCATCCAATCATTAATATCATTGCATTGATTCCAGTGGCACAATCCACTCGAACACAAACAGCAATAGTCAAAACGATCAAACCTGCAAACAATATTTGATCTATAATATTTTTTTTACTATCAAAAAAAGTTTTTCTTATCACAAATAACACGATAAATAGCATATGAAAATATGCTATTCTAAATTTATTTCCAATAAGATACACATCCGTCAAATAAACCGCAATATCCGTACACAGCAAAATAATTAATGCAGTTATACAAAAGACGTTCAACGCTGTCGGTATACGTTTTTTTTTAAAAGCGTAGTTTATTACTGCAATAAATTCCAATAATCCACCTAAAGCCACAATTGCTGCTAACAGTGGATTCCTAGATATATAAATGTCTTTTGATAAGAAAGAACTAACAACGATACCTATAATAAACACCATCCACGGCGCAAAACTCATCCAGTTTTTACCGGAAATAATAATAGGCAACTTTAAATAAATAAACACCCCTACAATCAATAGCATCAGATAGTGCACATATGTATATACTGGAATCACAGAGGACAAATCTAAAAAAACCGTTAAAAACGATAAAGCATATACCCACATATCAGCCTTTATCGGTTTATTCATGATTCCAATTCCCTGACTGCTCTGCATGACATTAACTTCACGAGAAGACATAAGCCATTTACCGTCCCAACAGTTTAGCGTAAAACGTAGGATGACCATTTGCTTCCTCAGGGAAGCTCTGCTTCCAAGTAAGCTTGAACAATCTTGTGTCCTTTGTAAGTTCAGACCAATATTGCTCGTCAAACGACTTACCAAGCACCTTATATAAATCATCACAACGTGGATTGTTAGGCTTAATCGCTGCGAATGCATCAGCGATGTCCATGTTATGACGTTGGGCAAGCACAATCATGTAATCCACTAACAAATAATCAACAAGAAAATCGTTCGTTTTCCAATATTCTAGAAAGAAATCACGGATCGTCTTAAATATTCTTCTATGAGATGTGTCACAAGCTAAAGAGTAACCGGCGAAATATCCTTGAGCAACCGAACAATGCAAATAATCAGGACGTTTAATCGAGAACATAGGATTATCGAATGCCATTTCTGAAATCGGCCCCGTGCAGAAAAACGTGGCATCAAGCCACAAGCCGCCATATCTAGCCAGCAAAGACAGACGGAGCAAATCGGAAAGATTAGTTCGAGAGATAATTCCCTCGGACTGTTTCTTTTTAACCCATTCTGGGATATCAATATACTGCTCAACGTTCTGATCAGTGATAATCGTAACTTGATGATCACCAGCATTACGCCGAATGGATTCCACACAGCGCTTCACGATTTCCGGAGCATTCTCAAGCCCCTGCCACCAGCAAATCCAGATGCGCCCTTCCATATCTGGATCCATAGGAGTCATTGGTGCACTATAATCATAATTACGATAGAAATCACCGTATCGTTGTTCAAAATATTTCAGCATAATCTCATGCTTATGAATCAACCGACTACGTACTGCTGGAGGTTCCGCGAATCCGTTATGATTCATCACTTGGATATCCCATTTTGCATGAAATGTTTCCAAAGCTTCGTGCCACGACGTTTGCGAAGCAATCTCCTTGGTGGAGTGAAGCTCCTCACCGGCTCGATGAACAATTCTTCTAATACTGTTGTGCCCCGCAGCCATCATTTCCACCATCCTTTCTCTTTCAGAATCCGTCGCGCATCCGCCAGAATAAACACTTCCCGTACATGGCCCAGGGAGAGTGCTTCATGAAGCATTCGTTGCTGTTTCGGTAAAGTCTCCAAGGGATACCCCGCGCATGCTTCAATGCACATACGGCTTTGTGCCAAACTGCGGATGTTCTTTAATTTACTTCGTAAGGATAGGCCACTTCCAACAATCAATCCCACATATAAACGGCAATAATCAATTGCCGTGCGCCTCGCCCGAATAACGCATTCATCATGCTGATAGGTTTCTTTCTCTGCAAGAAGGCGAACTCTCTCGACAAATCGTTCGTATTGCACAAGTTTTTCCGAAGAGAATGAGCGCATTATCGATGGGTGTTCATCCATCCGATAACAGTAGTCAGTATCACCAGTAAATGCTATAACATCCGCGCATCGATATGCAGACAAATTGAAAATCGTGTCTTCCGATAAAATCGCCTCGAAGCGCAATCCATTCTTCTGTAAGAAATCATTGCGATAAATTGCTGTCCAAACTCGCATAGGGAATGCTTCCACTTCGGTATCTTCGGGAAGGTGTCCAAACAGCCTATTCCGCACAGGCATAATTTGATTATGGCCTTTAAAAATTTGACCGGCTAATGGATGCACCTTACTAGCACGCACAGCCCCGTTAACCATATCGCGATGCCCTCCAACAACAATGTCTGCATCGCATCGCACGGCTGTATCATAAAGACGCTTGAACATCGCAGAATCAACCCAGTCATCGGAATCCACAAAACCAATATATTCGCCAGACGCATTGGCAATACCCGTATTACGCGCTGGACCAAGGCCCGCATTCTTCTGATGTATGACCCTGACCCGAGAATCTTTTCGAGCATAGTCTTCCGCTATCTTCCCAGAGCGATCAGGACTGCCATCGTCAACAAGAATTATTTCGATTCCTTTAAGCGTTTGCGTCAGAATGCTATCAACACATTTTTCCAAATAAGGTTCGACGTTATACATCGGTACGACAATGCTCACCCTTGGTCTATTCATCTACTAGCACCTCCACTCACAAGAATCAGTTCCTGCAACCCACATACCGTTCAACCAACTGCTCCGCATATGTCCGCTGCCCACAACGCGTCGTGACATACTCAATACACCAACGCTGCATAGTGCCATAGATATCTTCATCAACTGCGGCGGCTTTAAGCAAACCATCCTTCAAATCCGCGATGTTTCCCGACTCAAACGTAAACCCAGTTCTGCTTTCCTCCACCAGTTCTGGAATGCCACCAATCTTGGCACCGATAATCGGGGTCTGGGCAGCCAGGGATTCCAACCCGGAATATGGCATGTTCTCCCGCCATTCGGAGCTCAGCACGCTGAAACGGGCGTTGCCGACTTCCCGCTGCAATTCTTCCCCGCTCTTGTATCCCAGCAGATGAATACGCGAAGCGGCCTGCGGGCCGGCTGAGGCTATCAGCTGCTCAATGGCACCACGTTCAGGGCCATCACCCACAATATGCAGATCCCATGTAACAGGAAGCACCTGGGCACTCTGGTCATCGCTCTGTGCATCGGCATTTCCACCAACAAGCCCCGCGGCCTGCAGGAATGCCCTCACCAGGGTAAGAATGCCCTTCTCTTTGGAAAGGCGCCCAAAAAACAGGAAATACGGCCGCGCTCCAGCCTGCGCGTCCTCGAATTTGTGCGTATTCGCCACACGGGCGCCCATCGCCATCTGCGAATCGGTCAGGAAGTTCTGCATGGTAATGGTACGCCCTGCATATCCGCCCTCATCCAGTTTGCTCTTCATGAATTCAGAAGGCGCGATAATCGCATCAATCTTGTCATACGAATGGTGATACTTCAGAAATTCGGCTTCCACAGAAGCAAGCAGACTCTTGGCACGCGATCCCTTCACACATACATTCTTTGTGGCATGCATAAATCGCCTGTCCAGGCAGGCATCACACACTTCTCCCCTGCCATTCACCATCGTATAGGCCGGGCACAGTAGAATGTAATCATGCGCCGTATACACCACCGGCACATGATGTTTCTTCAAATACGGTGCATCAAGAATCGAAAGCGTCAGCTGGCGATGCACATTGTTCATGTGGATCACATCTGGCTTGAATTCCTCTAGCAAAGCTTCGAACTTACGTCTCGCTTCAAAAGAGTAAATCAGTGTGGAAGCTTCCTGAACCTTCTTGAAAGCGGAAATATCCCCCACATAGTCCTTTTCGGAAACGAAGTATTTACTCCAATAACTTGACTCGTTATTCGGGTGCTGCATGGAAAAGAATGCAACCTCATGACCGAGCGCGCGTAATCCTTCAGCTAACGCGAAGAAATAGGTTTCCGCACCGCCTTTACGATAGAAATATTTGTTCACTAGGAGAATTCGCATGCTCACTCTCCCCCATACAGGTTCAGTGTCTGATCGGTGACGTCATCCCAGTTATATTTACCAACGATGTAATCTGCGGCATTTGCCTTGTAACGTTGTACAAGATCATCGTTTTCAAGCAATTCCTGAAGTTTTTTCCGCAGGGATTCAACAGAACCATGATGGAATGTCGCTGCGTGCCCTTCTACTACTTCCGCACATTCCGGAATGTCGGACGTAAGGCAACAGTTACCGTAACTCATGGCTTCCAGCAGACTCATCGGCATACCCTCCAAGTCGCTTGGGAGCACATAAATATAAGCATTGCTATAGAGCTCTTTGAGCGCCTGCCCCTGCACGAATCCGGTCAAAATAACACGAGAATCCTGATTAGCCATCTGCTGAATATGCTGGTAATACTCGTTGGAGTCGGAAGCGCCTCCAGCGATGACAAGCTTTTTGTTCGTATTCAGCTTGCTGAACGCCTCGATAAGATAATGCACGCCTTTCTCGGGAACAATACGCCCGAGAAACAGTACGTAGTCATTCTTGTGAAGACCATATTTTTCGGTAATTTCCTGCGCCGAAACTGGCTCACCATATTCGATGCCATTGGGAATGAAATGTGTACCGCGACCATATTTTTCTTGAAAATACTGCCGCATGCTTTCGCTGAGCACTATGATTTCATCCGCGTATTTCGCTGCGGTACGTTCTCCGAACTTGAGATATGCGGAGGCGAACTTGCCCCATTTGGCACGCTGCCAGTCAAGACCGTGAATGGTCGCTACCGTGCGAATGCCCGCCCAATGCGCCAGACGCAGCATGACGCAGGGACCTTCGGCATGATAGTGGATCACGTCCGGTTTGGCCGCAATGGCTTTCAGTGTCGCGAAGAATGAGGAGGTCAACGCCGCCAAACCTTTCGCTTCGAAAGTCGGCACTGGAACAACACGCACGCCGTTATATACAAAGGGCTTATTTGCAGAATGAACGTTTCCGTCAAATTCGGCGCCCGCAACATTATGTCCCTTGCGATTGTACGCGATGACCTTATGCCCCTTTGCGGCCATACGCGTAGCTAGTTCATCTACAACGATCTCAATGCCGCCTTCACGCGAAGGAATGCGCTTATGACCTATCATCGCGATATTAACCATCACCGGTCACCCCTTAGTTATTCAGAGTGCCGGAATCGTGCCACAAGCGTTATGCAGGGCAGAGGATTGCACAGTCTGACCACTAACCAAACCGACGTAACGGCCGTTATCGGCTCTTTCTGCAATCAATCGACCTGTAGTCGGCACGCGAGTCCCGTCCTTTCCCTCCAAATGAACCCCGAATTGGTGTCTCTCAAGAGCAACCCAAACCGCGCAGGAGTTACCCAATCCCGTTCATCACCTGCCAAGGTCGATTTTTGCATCCCCCTCAGACACACCCAGCCCCCGTCACCTACTTTGGGGGTATTCTTCACAGGTTTTCCATGAACGCTTTGCTTGCTCGTGACTTAAAAACTGTGTTTGAAATCTGATTCAGTCGGTTTTCCGGACGTTTCTGAATGAGAAAAAGAGCCGATAACGGCCGTTATGTCGGCTTAGTCCCGGTTCGAGGACGGTAATCCAGTGCCGATTCGCGTGGCCCAGGTAGTCGGCAGGATGATGGGCGGTGGTGTCGAAGCCACCGTGATGAACCATTACCGCCATATCGACCGTTCCCAAGTGCAGTTCGATTTCATCGTACAGACTGACTCTACGGTGGTTCCCAAGGACGAGATCGAGTCCCTGGGCGGTAGAGTGTTCTACGTTCCTCCATACAGCAACCCAGTCAAGTACGTGAACGCCTGCCGGAAACTGTTCCAGCAGATTCACCCGCGCATCGTGCACTCCCATATGAACGCGGTCAGCGTGTTCACGCTCATGGCCGCGAAACAGGCCGGAGTCCCGGTGCGGATCGCGCACAGCCATAGCACCTCGAATCCGAACGAGAAAGCCAAGACTCTAGTGAAGAACGTGCTCAGACCGTTCTCCAAGGTTTACCCAACACATTTGGCCGCATGTTCGGAATATGCCGCACGATGGCTATTCGGCGATCAGGTCGTTGATGCGAAACAGGTCCATATCATTCACAACGCCATAGATATAGATAGGTTCACGTTCAATCCCCAATCGCGTGCGATTAAACGTAACGAACTCGGAGTTGGCGATTCGCAGTTGCTCATCGGCCAAGTCGGCCGTATCTGCTTTCAGAAGAACCAGACCTTTATGATCAAGGTCTTTTCGGAATTGTTGAAGAATAATCCGAGTGCAGTGCTTGCAATAGTGGGAGATGGCGACGACTCTGAATTGCGCAAGGAAATGCACGACCTAAGAATCGAGCGCAACGTAAAACTACTTGGCATCCGTGATGATGTTGCGGATTATTACAGCGCATTTGATATTCTTGCTTTCCCCTCAACATATGAGGGCTTGGGAATGGCCAGCATTGAGGCACAGGCCGCTGATCTTCCCGTTGTGTGCAGTGACGAAGTTCCCAAAGAGGCAGATTTAATTCCGTCATTGGTACGACGCATTTCACTTGATGCGGGTCTCGAATCTTGGGTGTCAGCTTTCGATGTACATGAAAGCGATGCATCGGGCCGTGTCTCGCATGCGCAAGAAATGGCTAAACGGGGATATGCGATTCACTTGAGCGCTGCGGAGCTAGCCCATTGGTACGAAGAGCTGTGAATCAAATTTCAAGTTAGGTATACAACAATGAAAAAACAAATTGCTGTCGTCGGACATAAGCCATTCGAAGTTCCATCAGATTCAGCATATCTTGGAATTCAAGTAGGAAATGGTCCAGATATTCCTTCCCTGATTAGGGATAATACTGGTGACAATATAAGTTCAAAAAACGCTTCGTATTGCGAGCTTACCGCTCAATACTGGCTTTGGAAGAACAGCACGGCCGACATCAAAGGCCTTGTACATTATCGAAGGATACTGGGATCTCCTAACGCTCATGCCGTTCCTTTTGAATCAATCGACACTCGTCGCGATAAAGCCGTGACGGGAGAGGAAATCGAGTCGCTTCTAAAAAGCCACGATGTAATTCTTCCTAAATCCCATAATTATGTCTCAGAAACGGCGTTGGGACATTATGAACGCTCTCACATTTCAGGAGAAGGCTTTTCAATTATCAGAGAATACTTGGTAGCGAAATACCCTAAGTATGTTGACAATCTTGATATTGTTCTCAATAGTAAACAATCTCATTTGCTTAATATTTTAATTGCGAACAGTGATGCTTTTGATTCGTATTCAGAGTGGCTATTTGACGTACTGGGTGAAGTGGAATCAAAACTGGATATTAGTAATTATTCACCGGTTGAAAAAAGAGTCTTTGGCTATTTGAGCGAACTTTTGATTGACGTCTGGGTTAAGACAAATCATCTGTCCTACGCTGAGTTGCCAATGCTTTTCTTGGAACATCAGAATTTGCCAAAGCGTTATTTCATAAGCGGTCTCAAAAAATTCGGCATCATTGATCCAGCTTCTCAGGAAAGAGCCAAGCTCAAGGAGTAAATGAATGGATAAGAATGAGGCGTTTTTAACTGTTGCTAAAGTCTTTAAGAGACTGCCTTTCCAGTCCCTTGGAAGATCGTTCAACACTCACAGACATTCATCTATCAGCACCGCAATTGAACCATTATGCGATCAGGCTGCGCGTGAGATGAATGATTCCGGCGTGGACGTTCGGTTCGAAGAGGCCGTGAATGATGGACCGATCTGGGTGCTCTGGTGGCAAGGACTTGAGTTAGCGCCGGTCAGAGTGAAGGCGTGCGTGGACTCGATCAAACGCAATGCTGCCGATCGCGACGTCATCGTCATCACAAAAGACAACGTGCGCGAATATACGGATCTGCCTGATTATGTTTTCCGCAAGCTGACCAAGGGGAAAATCACCCTTACGCATTTCTCGGACATCCTGCGGTTCAATCTCCTGAAGCTGCATGGCGGTCTGTGGATGGACGCGACGTTGTATGCCGTCAGGCCGTTGGATTCGTCTCGTTATTCCGGCCCGTTCTTCACCTGCAGCGGCTATCCCGATCCAACGTTCTTCAACGTCTCGGACGGCCGGTGGACCGGCTTCTTCATCGGAGGCGTCCGAGAGGAGCCACTGTTCGAGTTCATGGACAGGTTCTTCGCCCTGTATTGGGAGCGGAACGACAGTCTTGCCGACTATTTCCTGATCGATTACGCGTTGGATTACGCCTACCATAACGGAATCGGCTCGCTGAAAACGTGGTGTGAGGGCGAGCAAGGGAAGGACAACCCGGAATTGTTCGATCTCGCTCCAGTAATTTGCGATTCTTTTGATTCCAATGTCTGGAAGCGTCTGACCGAACGTACCGACGTGTTTAAGCTGTCGTGGAAGAAGCCGGCCTCATATCCGAAAGATTCGTTCGGGGACCGACTCGTCAGGGAAATGTTTTTCGACAATACGGAAGGGAACGCATCATGAGGCGACTTGGCATAGTGATTCCCGCATACAACGTGGCGTTCCCGTTGAAGAGGCTGCTCAAACAGGTCGGGAAACAGCTCACGGATGACGTTTCCGTCGTGGTAGTGGACGACGGGTCCGCCGACGACACGTTGCAAGTTGCGAAACAATTCGAATCCGAAGCAGTCAGGGTTCTCCATAAGGAGAACGGCGGAGTGGGTTCAGCACGCAACCTCGGCATCGAGGAATGCGACGCGGAGTACATCTGGTTCGTCGACGCGGATGACGAGATCGCGCCGAACGCCGTCGCCGCCTTGCTGAAGGCCATCGGGGAAGAGCCGAGCGACTGCTACCTGTTCGGATTTGACAAGCTTCGAGGCAAGTCCGCGGAGACCATCGTCAACAGTGAGGCGAAACGCTACGATACGTCCCGTGAGATGGCTGAGAATTTTGACCGTCTGTTCGGTGAGAATCTATTGAATCCCTTGTGGAACAAGCTGTTCCGCAAGGAGATCATCGAACGTGAGGACCTCCGGTTCTCTTCCATCCCCTCCGGTGAGGACGCGGAGTTCGTGCTCAGGTTCCTTTCGCACGCGCAAAGCATGGATGTGCTGACCGACGTGCTGTACCGTTATCGGCTGCTTTCGGACACTTCTTCCGCGCACGAGTCGCATCCGGACTACATCGGCGACCATAGGCAGATGTTTATGGCTCTGACGGATTACTGCGACGAGACAGGCGCATCGGCCATGGCGGTCAAAACGCGCTGGGCAGCGGAAACCGCGATGGGATTCCGCTGGAACGTGTTCAACGGCCTCGAGGGCAAGGGGAAGTACCGCCAATTCTCCAAGGAAGTGAAACTCCGTCAGCCGGAGATGGAGGCGTTGATCGCATCCTTGGGTGATTGTCCGAGGCAGGGCGGGCTACGCGGTCTGGTCGCGCGTTCGATTCCACTCTCGTACTTATTCATCAAAACGCGTCTCCTCGTCGCCAACATTCAGGAGGGGATGAGAGATCATGAATAGTCTCGGAATCCTTCCCAAAGTCATTAGAGCAATTGCGGCCTGTGGTGGCTGTTCCGCAGGTATGAATGCCGTCGTCACGCATTCCTTCGCTGACGGCAACGTCCTAGTTGGCATACCAGCCAAAGCAATTTAGAGGAGGGGTAGTGTTCGCTATTTGTTATGTGGCATTGACGTTTGTCACCTTTGCAATGCTTGCTTCGCTTCCCTCCGGGAAACGAAAGACTGTGCTGGTGTTTTCCGCGTTGTTCTTCGGGCTTATTGGCTTCATGATGACACCTCGTGCGAACATGTATACGGACACAGTTCGTTTCTTCGATACCCTCGATGAAGTGCGTAACTTCGCTGTCACGGGTCTGGGAGACGCTTGGCGATATCTCATGGATACGTGCGGATACAATAGCACGCCTGTTATTGGAGCCATCATGTTCCTGATATCGTTGCAGCCGGAGAATGGATTTCTCACCCTTCTCGCGGCCACGGTGGACATCGGCGCGGGATTCTATCTTTGCTTCAAACAATCCAACAACGGAATGAACAAAAGAAGCCTCATCGCCGGTGTTATCTGTTTCCTGTGTCTCTTCAATTTCAACGCAGGGGTGAGTGGAATCAGAAATTATATGGCGGGATTTCTTGCCATATGCATTGCTTATCATTTCTCAGACAGATTTAATATCCCATCGCTTCTGTTGTATCTGCCGTTGATTCTCATCCATCCGTTTGCGGCGATGATTCCTCTTTTGTATATCATGTCGATAACCTACAAGAAGCATAACGTGGTATTTGCGTTCTGCTGTATTCCACTGCTTCTCCAGCACTATATTCAAGAATCGGTATTCTCCTTGTTCTCGAAGTTTTCCTCGATTCCTTTCTTTGCATCTCTTTCCTTCAAATCAACGCAATATTTTGGAGAGGGAGCATACATTGTTAGCGCATCTATTTTCTCAAGAGCTCGAGATTTGTTGTTATTCATTTTTTACCTGTTCATTTTATTATATATTTTAAAGAGAAAAACTAATTTATCGCGACACTATGTCGGATTATCTATCATGATGGCCTGTTTCGCAGCTGGGTCGCTGGCTGACGAGCAGCTTTTCTCTCGAAGCGTCTCAATGCTGATGCTGATGCTGATTCCTTTTATCTGCGAACTCTTCTCCAAAGAAATCACGAAAGAGAAGGTCTCTTTACCTATTGCCCTAGTATGCCTTGGAACAATCGTTATTTTCGTAGATAACTTGCGGGCAGGCGTTCGATTCCAGAACATAGTTTTTTCATGGACATCTCTTGTTCTTATCGTGTCAGCATTCATTCTTTTGCTGGTTTTTATTGCAGCGAGGAAAAACAGAAGAAAGACCCAGAATGAGACATGCATTTCTTATTGAAGCCCATACGAATTGGGACCAGCTCAGAACGTTGCTATCCTTACTGGACGATTCCCGCAGCTCCATATACGTGCATGTGGATGCGAAATCAAAAGATTTTGATCCTGTTTTTTTTGAGGGGTCAGTCAAGCGCGGAACGTTGCATTTCGTACGTCGCATTCCAGTGGTCTGGGGTGGCGATTCCCAAATCAAAGTGGAAATAATACTGCTGGAAGAGGCACTGAAGAGTAATAGCGATTATTATCATCTTATTTCCGGATTCGATTTACCTCTTCACAGCATGGATTATCTCGATTCTTTTTTCGAACAGCATGCAGGAAAGGAATTCGTGCAGTTTTCGGAGATCGGCGAGACGATGAGGCAAAGAACTCGGGACAGAATCGCCATCTACCATCCTTTGCAAAATGCTGTCGGGAGAAACGTTGGACAGATCGAACGACTGATGTTCGTGACGCAACGCCTTCTGCTGCATATTGATCGTCTTAGAGGTTCCGGACTCGTTCTCGGGAAAGGAACCAACTGGTTCACCATCACTCAAGCATTCGCAAGGTATGTTATTGACGAATGGCCCCAAATAGGTCCTTGTTTCATGAGTTCTTTCTGCGCGGATGAAATGTTTCTGCATACGATGCTGCTCAATTCCCCTTATCGAGACAACGTGTATCACCCCGATGCCGATGATAGCTGTGAATCCATGATGCGTCTCATACATTGGTCAAACGGAGAGTTAAAAACATTTCAGACCGACGACTATGAGGAGCTGACATCGTCACCAATGCTGTTCGCGCGGAAGTTCGATGAAAGAAAAGACTCCAACATCATTGAAATGATCTCAAGTCACGTCAATTCCTGTAACGCATGACTCTAGGGGCGAAGAGTCCCTGCAATTGCCAGTCTAGATTGGAATATCGGTGAATCAGAAGCAGACTCATTCCGTGAAGTTCAACGCGGTGATGAACATACTATTGACCGCATCTAACATGCTCGTCAGCATAATCACTATTCCGTATGTCACCCGCGTGCTGTCCGTCGAGGGATATGGGGACGTGACGTTCGCCCAGAACGTGTCGCAATGGCTTTCGGCCATGTGTCTGTTTGGCGTCCCCATGTACGGCCTACGTGAATGCGCCCGTGTGAGGGACGATCCACGCGAGATGGCCCGGGTCGTGCGCGAGCTGCTCGCCATCATCACGATCTTCACCGTCGTGGTGTTGACGTGCTTCGGCGTCTCGATCCTTGTCGTTCCGAGGTTCCACCAGATCGCGGCCTTGATGTGGGTGTTCCTGGCGAGCACCCTGCTGCTGTCGTATGGTGTGGAATGGTATTTCCAGGCGATTGAACAGTACAAGTACATCACGATCCGCAGCATGGTGTTCAAAATACTTTCGCTTGTGGCGATGCTCATCTTCGTGCGAGATGAGGGCGATTACCTGGCCTACGGCGTGATCTTGGCGCTCGTGGTGTGTGGCAACAACGTGCTGAATCTGGCCCGCATGCTGCGCATGGTGTCATTCTCCGGTCTCGGTCCGATGCGTATCGGCAGGCATCTGAAGCCTTTGGCATCGTATGCGGCTTTGTCCATCGCGTCATCCGTGTATTTAGTCTTCGACAGCATCCTGCTTGGCATGTTGTCACCCAGTAACGTTCAAGTTGGGCTCTACCAGCTCGCTGCAAAATTGAAGAACCTTTGCAACAGTGTGGTCAATGCGATTATCAGCGTTTTGATTCCACGGCTTTCCTATTACGCGAAAAACGATTTGGAAGCGTATGGAGCTCTGCTGCGAAAAGGATGGGGATTCCTGCTGAACCTCTGTTTGGGGACCGCCCTGTATCTCTTAGTCTACGCGTACCCGCTGGTGGTGCTGATCTCGTCGGAGAAATATACGGACGCGGTCCTTCCCGTGCGCATCATCGGCTTGGTGAACCTGTTCTCTTGTATGAGCTACTTTTTCGGCCTTGGCATTCTTTCTCCGTTGGACCAGGAGTCGAAGCTCGCGCGGGCGAACCTCACCGGCGTTCCCACCAGCCTGGTATGCAATCTGCTGCTGGACGGCACGTTTGGTGCGACTGGTGCCGCAATATCGGCATGCCTTGCAGAGTTGGTGATTTTCCTGATGCAATTGCATGATTGCTGGCTGGTGCTTAAGGAACATATCGACGCATCCAACGTGTTGCGGACGTTTATGTCGCATATCATGGCCGCGGCGGTCGCATTCGCTGCAAGCCTGCCCCTTGCCGGACTGAACGTGGCGGTCCAGGTGGTCGCGGGTTTCGCCGTGTATTCCATCGTCTGGCTTATCTCCGCCCTGATCATGGGAGAGACAACCGCGCGATGGGCATTCGGAACCTTGCGAGGATTCATGAAAAGAAAATAATCGGAAAGCCGAAAAGCGTCTTTGACTCAGTATTCCGTGTGTGCTCAGCTAGGGCGGTGTTTTGCCTTCGAGAATCAAACTTCGTCAGAAGTCTTTCTTTCTACTGGACATCGGTATTAAAAGTGGTTTACCTGCAATTCAGGTCACGTCACTATAAGCTGTTCGGCAGGTGGAGCAATGACTGGTGAGAATGGAGTGTCTGGGAGTGTCCGAAAAGCTGAGCCGAGATAATGTCAATTTGAATCAAGCAAATGGTGGTGGACGAACATTCCATGCGATGTTTGCCTAACACCATTTGCCTAGGGTTACCCTTTGCGTTACTCCGCTTATGTTCGCCCCGTTCGATCCGCTCCGTCGCTTTGTCGAACCAGCGGCCACGGTTACAGCTTACAGTCACTGCAAACAGTCCTTGACACATGAAGTCAATCAGAGTGCAGACACAAAAATAGGTCGTCAACAGGATGCCTAGGATTTACAGAATGGCGAAAGGCTGCTGATAACAGGTAGACCGAGAGATTGTGCACTTTTGGCCATGGCCGCCCGTGGCACGATAATCAGTTCGCTTCCTCCGGCGTGCCGCCAAGCCGGGACATGTCGAGGTAATAGCGCACGATACGCCTTCCGTCCGCCGGAACGCTCGTATCTGGACGCCCCGGCGATCTCGTCGGCCTCCGCGTCGAGTATCTCGGTGACCTTCTGCGTGACGAGCCGGTCGAGCCTGGTCTCGAGCATGTGCCGGCCGATCCGCACGGTGTTCTCGGGCATGGTTCCGTCTCCTGGTTTCCAATCGCGGTTTTTCGTTTTGGCGAATGAAAGAACCGTACGCAGGACGCGGGGCCATGCTTTTCACGCCAGGATCGAAAACCCAAAGCGCGCAAGAATTCGGACGTTATCTGTATTCATCCCCGAACTACGTTATTTACAATTCAATTCAGCTTCAGGAATCAACGAAATCAAATCCAAGACACTCCACTCACCTAACCACCCACAACAAGAAATTCATCAGTCTATTCACCAATTAGAAGGATGCAACACTGCAAGAGCAACACTCCGATCATCGGATTGAAGAAATTCGGATCCGATGATCGGAGTGTGGTTTCATGTCTGCATTACTAGCGCTTTGCGTCTATACAGCTCAAGAAAAGGGCGGAAAATACTAGTTGTGCATACGCGACGACTGCAGATGGACCGTTGCGTATGCGCAGATTGCGGAAGCGATCACCAGCAGCAGCGAGATGATGGCGAGCGCCTGGACTGCGGATCCGGAGCGAGGCATTTCCGGCTTCTCTGGCTTTTCTGGATTGCTGGGTTTGCCAGGTTCTTCTGGCTCTTCTGGCTCGGCGACGGCTTTGATGGTTACCGTCACTTGGGCGCTTATGCCATCGTGGTCGGAAGTGCGCAATTGCATACCTGCTCCCCCACTCGCATTGGCACTGCCACGCGAGGAAGCTCCATTCGGCATTCCGGAAGAACGGGCCGCGTTTGCGTCCGTAAAGTCATCATCCGACGTGTTGCGCACGGCGGTGATGGTGATGTTCTGGCTCACGGTTTCGAAGGCTTTCCTCTTCTCCATCGACTGCATTGTGCGATCGATCTGATCGTTCAACGCCTGCAACTGGTCACTATCCACCACAAGAAGATAGTCGGCGATGCCGTTCAGTTGTGTTTCCGTCAGCTTTAGTAGGTCATCGGCGCTCAACCGTTGGAGTCCGTCCACTGGGTCCAATTCCACCGAGGCCTGTTTGCTGGAGATCGCCAGATCGCCGATATGAAACATTCCGTCGCCCGTACCGTCACCGCTAGTGCCATCTGGAATCAGCCCAAGCGAGTCAGCCAAGTACGGCGCAAGATTCGACGAGTCGGAGAACGAGCCGCTCAACAAGGCGAGCGTGTTCAGTCCAGCTGGAATCATACCCCGGTATTCGCCGCCACGAACGGTAACATAGCCAAGGTTTTTAGCGTCATCCAGCAGGTTGAATAGCGTCGGCGCGATAAACGTTCCATCCGAAAAACTGCCTTGTGCGGAAGTCCCATCCGTTTCGGCGAACCGCATCAGCGTTGCGTCCGAGGTGAATGTGCCGCTCTTCACGTGTAGTGCGCCACGGCAATCGACCGCAGGCTGTGTTCCGCCCGCAACCGTTCCCGGTCCAGTAATGGTGAGCTGCATGTTTGCAGGCACAGTGATCACAGCGGATCCATCGGCTTGCAGCACATGCCCGTTCAAGTCAAACGTTACGTTTCGCATGCCTTTCAGAGGCGTAATCGTAACGCTTTCCGCAACGTCAGTCAGCAATGTGACCGTCGCGTTCTTCATCGACGTATGGCCGATCGCCTCCTGTACGCTCGCGTAGGTTGCGTTGCCCACTTGCGCGACCGCCTGAGATTCGGCGGCATCGGCAACTGCATCCGCAGAGAACAGCAGCGTTCCAAACAGCGACGCGATCGCGAAAACAGCGGTCAGCACCACCGAAACCAAATACTTACCTTGCGTTCGCGGGCACACATTCACCCGCTTCTCATGACTACGCATGATTATTTCCTTTTATAGGTTCTATTGCATATTTCAATCCGCACCGAAGTGCGTGGGACCACCCTCAGCTGTGAGGGATGACGTTACAGAAATCATGGCGCCATGCTGCATTAATTATCTCACAATGCGCAAAGGAAAGCAAATTACATATTTTGAAAATCCAAATCTTATATGAGATATATCAAAAGACAATCTTTAGTTATAGTGGACCTCATCACATAAGTTAAAACTGTTTCACATGAGTATCACAATATTCCTCACACGAATAAACGTATCCCAATAACTGCAAAAATATACATATGACGAATAATTGTTTCCCATCAAGAAACAAGCGAGCCCACAATCAAACAAGCGAGGTCGCAACCACACAAAAACACATTTCCCATCTGCACCACGTGGGAAAGCAAAAGAGCGCTCCGGGAGGGAGCGCTCTGATTTGCACGACGATTCGTGCGAAAAGTACTGCGGAATTTAGTAAGATCCGGTGCCGCGGAAGACCACGAGCACGGTTTTTGCGAGAATCGCAAGATCGCCTGCAATAGACCAATTTTCAATATAGGAAACGTCCAAATATCCGCTCTGCTCCTGCGAAAGATCCGAACGGCCGGAAACCTGCCACGGACCAGTAATACCAGGCTTAACCAGCAGTCGCGTGGAATAGAGGGAACCGTAGCGGGCAACCTCTTCCGGCAAAGCCGGGCGAGGACCAACCAAAGACATGTCGCCCTTCAAAACGTTGAAGAACTGGGGGAATTCATCCAACGAAGTCTTACGAATAAAACGACCGACCTTCGTAATTCTCGGATCATCCTTCATTTTGAAGATGAAACGATCGGTCTGTCCATTTTCTTCGGCAAGTTTCTTCTTCAATTCTTCCGCATTGGTAACCATGGAACGGAATTTATACATGGTAAACGGCTTGCCATGCAAACCGATACGCTGCTGCGAGAAGAAAATCGGACCACCGTCATCAAGCTTGATGGCGATCGCCGTACCCAACATCAGCGGCGAGGAAATCAGCAGCGCGAAAGCCGAACCGACGATATCCAGCAGGCGTTTAATCACGTACGTCGTATTCGTATACTGCGGCAAACTTGCCAGCAATACCGGCTGTTCGGCCGTATTACGCAAGTACAGGCGGTGGCCGCTCACGTCAGCCAAGGAAACAGCCAACGCAAGCTCCATGCCAAGCGACTCGACCGCAAGGGAAATGCCATGCAGCATTTCGGAATCGCGGGACAGCACGTCGGCAACATACACTTCCTGCGCACCCAAGCTTTCGCACGTACGCGGGAAAGCGGCATTGAACGGAATCACCTTCAGCTTGTCGGCACCTTCAATGGAAGGATCAGGCTCGAACGACGTGACCACATAAGCGTCTTTCTCATTGTCGTCAGCTTCGATCGGACACACGGCAATCGGCGAATACCCCCAATTGGAGTAGTCCCGCATGGTGCGCAACGCACAATTGATACCGTCGGAAGAACCAATCACCACGGTCTTATACTTACAGGCGCCCTTCTGACGGCTGCGATGCTGCCACTGACGCATCTGCCAACGGGCGATGACTTCTAGGAAGAATGCAATGATCGGGGCGACGATAAGCGCGGTTCTCGGCAAGGAAAGATTGAAAATAAAAGCAAGCGAGCAGTAAGTGATGATGGTGAGCAGCGACGCGTTGATGATTTTCGCATACAGCTCGTAGCCTTCCGCCATCACATGGCGATGATACGTTCCGGCAAAGGTGAGGCTCAACACCCAGATGAGGCTGAAGCAGATGAGGAACAGCCAGAACGGCATGGCCCCATTGATGGCATTATATGCGGCATCGTTGGCCCAAAGACTGATGGATAGCGAAATCAGCATGACCGCAAGATCGACCATCACCAAGCAGACGACAAAAGAATAACGCCATGCGGGCACAACCTGATTCCGCCTGCCCTTGCGCTTTCCATCTTCACCAACGGAAAATGGCGTGTTCGAAAACATCATCGGCTCAAACTGAGGGCTGTTGTCTTGAGACTGATGTCGCTCCTGCTTCTGATCCTGGTGACGAGAGTTAGAAGAGACGATATGGATTTCCTGGGTTCTCACTACTTGATCCGAACCCTGCTCAGAGCTGCGGAAACCGCCTTGCATGACTCCTCCCTCTACTAACTACCCCCACCCGAAAAGAAGGGGGCTTCCCTCCATGAAGAGATAGTATCATAAGCCCTGTTAACAGAGTAGATCTCCAACTCGATTTTGCAGTTAAATGACTATTGGAAACTTGCTTTTGACGCGATACCGCGAAACGCGCGGCAAGAACGGATGAAAAGTTGACGTCCGTTCCGTGAACGTGAGGCTACATGCGCATATACCCACATATTCCCCCATACTCCCCTGTTGCAAGATGGCTTGTCTAGAGCCGCTTGCTTAGCTGCTTAGGTTGCCTACGGAACTGTCTAGCGGCCTTCGATCAGCGGGGTCTGGCGGAGGGTGAGCGGCTCATCCGTATCTGGAGCGGACTGCACATGCACGGTGATCTCATAGGATTCGCCGGGCTGCAAGGTCACATCGCCCACGCCCACGGTCAGGCCATCGTGCAAAGTCACACCCTTGTAATCGTCGGCATTCTGGAATTCCCAATCCACCAAACGACCGTTCGCAGGCGCGTAAATGAACAATGCCGTCTTGATCTGGCCTTTCGGAACGATATTTCCGGCACCGGTCACATAGTCAGCTTCGGAAGCCGCTTCTTCCGCCGTCATGGTGTTCTGCAGCTTGATATGCACCGTATACTGGTTCGCGCCGTTTCGCGCGACCTTCTGGAATTCAGTGGTCACTTCGCGATGCAAATACCAGTCCATTTTCGACTCGGTTTCGTCGGAAATATACGCGCCGACCTGCGGTTTTGCACCTTCCGTAATCAATTTGCCGGAAATAGCGGAATCGGCAATCAGATTCTGCTCATCCTCATGCGCGCTCCACACCATCACGTGTCCCTGCTCAACAGACGTGGAAAGCGCCTTGACATACGATTTGAAATCGCCCGCATTCTGCATGATATGGTCGAACGCGGCCTGCGCGGCAACCGCGAAATACTCGTCCGTCTCCTGCGGAGCCATGCGCGCATACACGTCATGCAGCAACGTTTGGGCGGTATTAGTGCCATCCAACGTCGAACCGTCAGGCATGGCAACGCCACCGGTCACCGCCAGCATGTTCTGCAGGAACAGCGGATCAATGGCGATCACGCCATCAACCGCAACGCCATACTGGCGATTCCACATGGCGCTCACAATCTCGCCGGTGCGCGGAAAATCAGGCGTGAAATTCACGTCGCGAATATCCTTGCCAAGCTTGTCGGTGAACAGCAAACGTTCCTCGGCGGTCAAATCCACAACCGGCTCATCGGCATTCTGAATTTCCGAATCGGAAACGAACGGCTGCAAGCTCACGTGACCGCCCTGCACCGTGGCCAGGCCGAGCGATCCCGTAAGACCGCCGGAAGGACGCGCCTCCGCATTCGTTTGCGCAAGGATCAGATAATTGCGCGGAGCATCATTCGCATGGCTTTCCGTGCCCAACATGCTGGGCAGCACCTGCACGATGGAATTCAAGGAATGCACCATGCTGTCAAGTTTTTCGCAATACGTTTCCGCGGTTTTCAGGGCGTCCGAGATCTGCGCGATATGTGGGGTTTTCACGGTTTTCACTTCCCGCGTGGCCTTGTCGATCGTATCGTCCGCGATTTGGAGCGGCTGCTGAGACGCTTCCAATCCGGAAATTTCGATCGTGCCGTTTTCCACGTGAATACTGTTCAGATCAACATTTTCGGCGACTTTCACCAGTTGCGGCAACGCCTGCGACGAAATATTCTCCATGGCGGCCACCGTGGTGCGTACGGCGGAAATGTCATTGCCCACATACGGCACGACCGACGCCACCTGCCACAGCGGCGAAGAGGTTTGCTTGTAGGCCTTGCTTACGTGATCGGAGAACGCGGTTGTCTGCTTCTCAAGCTTGGACGTGTCCGCTTCGGAGATGGTCTGCTGCAAGCCTTGAGCACTCGACACCGCCTGCTGCAGCTCGTTTTTCACGTGCAGCGCAGACCATACGAATGCGCCGGCGAAAACGGCGAGGGCTGCGACTATCACGAGTACGCCGATTAGGATCTTGCGACGGCGACGTTTGCGCTTGATTTGGCGAATATGCTCGGCGCTCATACGGCGGCGCACGCGGCGGGAATGCGGGGCGCTGGAAGTGGAATCTTCTGGACTGGCGGTTGCGTCGGAGGTTGCGGTTGCGTCGGAGGTTGAATCGGCATTAGACTGCGGCTCCTCCTGACGGCCTTGCTCAGGCTGGACGCCGAATTCTTCAGGCTGATCAGACGCGCCGTTCATATTCCGTTTCGCTCCCTAATTGTTTGCAAGCACTTCGGATTCCCCAGTGTAATAGTAGGGGGAGTCGATGAAACCTACGGAGCAAAAACGGGGCAATAACGGCGGTGTTACTACCCAACTGTTGCCGATAGCGCAAGAACTGATGCAACCTAAACGTGACCTGCAAACCAGTATTGCTACAACTCAAGCATGACCCGCGACGGCAGCATTACTGAAGTTCCAACGTCGCCAATAATGCCTTGTGGTCGGAACCTTGAATCCGCTTGGTTTCCAAATTTCTGGCGTACACACCCTTGTCGTAGATGATATGGTCGATTTCAGCGATAGGGAATACCGAAGGATACGTCATATGCAATCCCTCGCCGGCACTCTCCCCCGCATCCGTAAAGCGATCGCCCAACAAATATCTGAAGCTTGCATGATCCCACGTGGAATTAAAATCCCCCATCAGCACATACGATTCTCCATTATCGTAATGCTGTAATTGCGCTATGGAATCCAAACTTTTATTCCATAATCCCTGATTGCTTGGTCGTGGAGAAAACGGATGAACCGACCCAAATCGTACTTTTCTGCCATTGAAATCAACTGTCGAGGCAGGAATGCTACTGGATTCAATAGGAATGAGATCCTGCGTTGTTTCCTGCAGAGGATGCGCACTGTACAGTACGTTCACACCGCCATTATCGTGCCAAGTGAGTTGCGCGGAAACGGAATACGGAAGATAATCCTCAATTCCAGCATCATGCAACCGATCTAATAATCCTGATGGAACTTCCTGCATTGCAAGAATTTCAACATGCTCGCTTTGGATTGTTTGCACGATTTGCTGCGCATCGGCACAACCTTGCTTCGTATTGAACGTCATGACACGCACTGTTGCAGAAGGTTGTATGGCACGATCATTGGTCGGAACGACATACCCCCAATGCCAGATAATCTGGATGATCACGCACAATACGCTCAACGCGATCAAAAGTTTTCGTTTGCCAACAGTACGAAAAACTGTTGCACAAACTGCGATAATTACGGAAAGCAAGCCAAGCCAAGGCATGAGCGCGACGATCAGAGGCACGTAGCGTTTACCATCGAGACTGTTCGGTAGCATGCGCAGAAGCATCGCGAACACGATGACGGCGGATGCGAACCACAGCAACGCCGTAAGCAGTGAAGTGCGCGTTTCACGACGCGTCTCACTTCGTTGGACATCGCCAAGTCGAGTCATGCGCACTCCTTTCCCATTCCATATTTCCGTTTCATCTTCCTGTTCCGCGCAATCCGCAATCGTATGCAATCACATGTTGCAACCGATAGTCTTACGCATCGTTTTTCACAACATCTCTCACAACATCTCTTCTCGTGAACGCTACCCGCGTTCATCCCCGCATATGTTTCCCGCGCGCATTGAGGGTGACGCTTTCACAAAAGTGCCACTATATGGACACTTTCCGGCATTTGGAATCGTTCTGATACGTTCATCCGATAATCTATAGGTTACAAAACGGCGCTTAGCAAAAAGAGGTAGTCATGAGCGAAGAGGCAATGCGAGAAGAAGTGGCGCAAGCTGTGGAAGTGGCCGCAAACAAGGCCGCCGAAGAGGAAATCAGCAAACTGACCGAATTCGAAAGCGCCATCGACAAGACGCTCGCCTCCGGATATTTGGACGATACGCTCACCGTCACCGACGCAGACGGTGTGGCTCAAGTGCTGCCGGTGCTTGATTCCGAGCCGATCTCACACCTAGTGGAAGGCTTGGAAGCCGTAGGCGGGAGCGCCAATGTGTTCGTGCACACCAGCGCAGGCGTGGTGGCCCTCAGCGTAGTGGAATACAAGCCCAACGAAGAGGAGTAGCCGTCGCAGCATGCACGGTCAGGCGGCACGCCTACGGTTGAGGGCGCGTTGCACGGTTTCATGCGTGGAACCGGCACCCTGGCCGCGCACGCCGAAGAACACCATCAGCACCATCACGAAGCAGATTGCTGCACTGATACGAAGCGCCCACTGAATGCCGAACACGTTGGCAGCCGCATACACGGCTTTTGTGCCACCAAGCGCAGTCCAACGAAGAGACGTGAACGTCTCCATCAAAATCACCAACACCGGAGCGCCAATCGCGCCCGCAATCTGACGAACCGTATTCGTCACCGCGGATCCGGCGCTCACCTCTTCCGGTTCCAAACAATTCAGTGACCATGTGGTGATCGGCATCAACACGAAACCCATGCCGATCTGGCGCACAAACTGCCAAATCGACACCCACCAAATCCACGAAGTCATGGAAATCAAACTCATCATGACCGTGCCGAAACACAAGGTAATCGTGCCGATCAACGCCACCGGGCGTGCTCCGAAACGGTCAAGCACCTTACCACCGAAAAACTGCGAAATGCACTGGCCCAAAGCACCCGGGAGCATCACCAGGCCGCTAATCGCAGCAGAATAGCCGCGGCAATCCTGAATGTACAGGGGCATGATCACCATAATCGAACTGAACGCGAAGAACGAGAGCGCGGCCGTGATCGTGCCAACAGTAAAACTACGATTCTTCAACACGCTCAAATTCAACAGTGGCGGCTGCGCTTCAGGATTTTCAATCTGCCTGCGCGCGCCATGAATCTGGCGGAGCACAAACCAAATAATTCCCACAACGCCAATCACCATTGGCAGCCAAACCATAGGATTTACAAACGAATACGATTCAATATTCGTAAAGCCGAACATTAGCCCGCCGAAACCGAAAATAGACAGTCCAACGGAAAAAAAGTCAGCCTTCGCGGTTTTATCGTTCTCACCGAAATTATGCAATCCAAAATAGGCAAGAAGCAGCGAAATCACGCCGATAATGGTCAACGTGAGGAAAATTGAACGCCAACCGTTCAAGTCCGTCTGCACACCGCCAAGCGTCGGGCCGATCGCCGGAGCCACGCTCATCGCCATGCCAACCGTACCCATTGCGAAACCACGGCGAGACAGCGGATAAATCGAAAACACCGTGATCTGCAACACCGGCCACATCACACCCGTGCCAACCGCCTCAAGCAAACGCCCGATCAGCACCATCAAAAAAGTTGGACCAAGCCAAGCGAACAGTGAACCGATCGTGAACACAACCATGGAAACAAGCACGATTTCGCGCGTCGAAAAACGTCTCGTAAGGTATGCCGTAAGCGGCACCATCACGCCCATGACCAGCTGGAAAATCGACGTCAGCCACTGACCGGTCGTAACGGAAATACCAAAATCACTGACGATCGTCGGCAACGCGGCGCTCAACTGCAATTGCGTGAAATTACCGACGAACGTAATAAATGTAAGAATCGCAATGGAAATAAACGCCGTGCGCGTTAAATGACCGTTCTGATATGATTCCTCTCGACTAAGCGCTCGGGACATGTTCCGCCTTGCTGACATCAATCACCTTCTCCACATTCAAACGCACAAACTATATGATAGCCCGTATGACAGAGGCATGGATATTCGCCTGCGGATTCCTGTTTTTGTCATTTCGGGGTAACGCTCCCCTATTTAGAGGTATCATGGCACACGAAAGAGGTAGGCACGTTTTCGACGCAGGCAGCGTCGAGGGGGGGGGGGGGGGAGGATAATGACAGTCAGGGCCATGTTCCACATCTGCATGGAGTTGTGGGGTATTTTCATATGTCTGATTTGCGCAGGCGGAATTTTCATTGCAACACCACAAAAAACCAGACGAACTCGCATCAAAATACTCATGCAGATCGCCTGCATGCTTCTTCTTGGAACCGACGCGCTCAGCTGGTATTTTCGCGTAGATGCAGACAAAACCGCATACTATATGGTTCGCATAAGCAATTTCTCAGTATTCTGCATCAACTATATTTTCATGAGTTTCTTCGCAACCTATGTTTGGTTGACAGTGAGCAAACATCAGCATCGCAAACCCGCCGCATTGCGTGCTGTCTACGCATTATCCGTAATTGGAATTCTCTTACTTATCATCACACAATTCACTGGTCTTTTCTACTATTTCGATGACCACAATCTTTACCATCGCGGTAATTTCTATCTTCTTTCGCAAGCAATTGCGGTCTTGGGAATCGCATTATGCCTCTTCATGTTGATCTCATATCGCAAGAATCTTGATCGCATTATTTTCCTTTCCATGATGTCGTTCTTCGTGCTACCAGTATTGGCGACCATCTACCAAGCACTGGCATACAGTTTTTCATTGCAATGTTTGGCGATCGTGATTTCCACACAGATTATGTTCGTCATGGACACCGTGGAAATGAACATGCGATTCCACTCGCAACAGGCCGCCTACGAAAAAGCACGGTACGAAGCCGAACATGACGGCATGACCGGTTTGCTGAACAAGGAAGCGGGATGGAAACACATGCGCAAATATTTCGACCGCATGGATTCGCACGACGAAGCGATGCTGATGTTCGTCGACATCGACGATTTCAAAACCATCAACGACACATACGGACACACGGTCGGCGATTTCTGGATCCGCGAGGTCGCATCCCAACTTCGGCACATCTACCGGCAAGATGACATTATCTGCCGATATGGCGGTGACGAATTCTTGGCGCTTATTCGCAACACCGCCAGCGAACAGGTGCTTGAAACCACGCTGGGCATGTTCTTCCAACAGTTGGCACGCACCTCGGAACAGCACGGGCAAGACGTGCATTGCAGCGTAGGCGTGTGCCGCATTGCAGCCGCTGACGGTGCCAGCCTTGGCACGGGGCGCGCCGATGGAGACGCGATCGGAAGCGTGGATTTCGACCAATGCGTCGCACAGGCCGACTTGGCGCTGTACGAAACCAAACGATTCAACAAAGGAACGTTCACCGTCTACAACTACGACCGTTCCCAGCCAGCACCCGCAAATATCCGCGCCTAAATGAGCAGCTTCAGCTTTCCGGCAATTCCTGCGCTGGGCAACCGTGCAATACGGAAAGCATCGCCCGCTTTTCCTGCAAAGTGACAGTCAGCCCGTACTTGTCTTTCACGCCAATCTGCCGGGCCACGTAATCGCAACGGTATTCACTGTTTGTCGGCAGCCAGTATGCGGCCGAAGCGGAACCCTTCTGCTGATTCGCGGGCCCATCCACGGCCAGCAGATTGTACATGTCGTTGCCGAATTGGTACAGCTTCGCATGATCCCACGTGTTCGCGCCCGACTGCCACGCATTTTCCAACGCGACCACATGATCGATCTGCACCGCCGAAGACGTTTTCACTCCACGTACGAATTGGATGGTCTGACCGGTATACGGATCGTCAAGCGTGCCCGACGCAACCTGGCAGCTACGGCCGTTCTTATATTGCACGTCCGTCAGATCGCGCGCGAGCACGTCTTCGCGCACGTCGCAACCGTTGCCATCGTCGTCGGTTTCGCGGAATCCGAACGCATCGCGATCATATCCGTCCTTGCTGGGATTGTCGTCGACGGTAAGTTTTTCCAACGTTTCCGCAGCTGTGCCGGTTGCCGTGTACTCGCCGGTGATTTCGCCTACGGTCGGATTGACTTTCGGCAGCAGCATGCCGATAGTGACGCCGATTACCGCAACGACTACCAGCAAAATAAGAATACGTTCCAGCGGACCGTCGGCGTTGATCCAACTTTTTTTGAACCGCTTGCCGGCCCGCTGGATATCACGCACGTCGCGTTCAATATTCCGATAATTATAAGAATTACGATTATTCTTTCGAGGCATAATTATTAAAAATAATACGAAATTACGGAATTACGGAGTATCAGGCGTACGTGAACGTCATCGGATCATGTCCGGCGCGCGTCGGACCGTCAAGCGCGTCGATCGCGGCATGTTCTTCAGGGGTGAGCACGAATCCAAACAAATCGAGATTCTGCTTCTGCCGATCCGCATGCACCGACTTGGGGATGATGATCGTGCCATTTTCGATATGCCAACGCAGAATCACCTGCGCAGGGGTAACCCCATGCTCCGCTGCGATGCGCTCAATCGCACCGTTTCCGGCGTTCAAATCAGCACCGCGAGCCATCGGCGAATATGCTTCCACGGCAATGCCGTGCGCCTTGCAATAGTCCACGACCTCGCGCTGCTGCCAGGTCGGATGCAGCTCAATCTGGTTGACGGCAGGATATTCGCCGGTCTCCTCATGCAAGCGGTCGAGATGCTCGGGCAGGAAATTGCACACACCCAGCGTGCGCACGCGCCCCTCCGCGCGGAATTCCTGGAACGCCTTCCACGTTTCGCTGGAACGCCAGTCGAACGGGGTGGGCCAATGCAGCATGTACATGTCGACATAATCGAGCTGCAGCAAGCCAAGCTGGCGGTCGAACGCCTTGCGTGCGCTGTCATACCCCTGCTCGGAATCGCGCAGTTTCGTCGTAACCCACAGGTTTTTGCGCTGCTCACCTTCCGTGAATCCCGCATTGTTCAGCGCGCGACCCACGCCGGCCTCATTGTTATACCCCGCCGCGCCGTCGATATGACGGTAGCCGGCTTCCAGCGCACTCTCCACTACGGAGGTAACGCCCTCATCGTCGATACGCAGCACGCCCAAGCCGATTTGCGGAATCAGATTGCCGTCGTTCAATGTGACCATGGGGGTATGGAAAGTTGCCATGCGTTGTCCTTTCGAAGGCTGTGTTTCAGGCGATTATTCTCAACCGTTCTTATGCTTGTTCCAGCTTAGCCGCAGGTCGCCGCAATTCGGCCATATTTCGTGGCACATGCCTCGCATTGCGTCTTGGAACGGTTCGGACGCGCCGTTGCATGAGTCGCGCATATGCCGACAGATGATATGCGCGTACGTAACATAACCGCGCAGTCTCGTGCGCTATAACATTGCTCGGATAAGAGGGCGACGAACATGAACAGTACAGACGACGCGAACGATATGGACGGCATGGGAGGCATGGTCAATGCGGGTGCGACGGATGGCGTGGAATGCTGGGAAACGGCACGGGCGAATCACGATTTCTCTTCCCGCCACGGGCACGCGCTTGCCGGCATGCTTGGACCTGCTTTTGTGGCGGCCGTCGCCTACGTGGATCCCGGCAATGTGGCGGCGAATATCACATCCGGCGCGAGGTACGGATATCTGCTGGTGTGGGTGCTGGTACTCGCCAATTGTATGAGCGTGCTCATTCAATATCAGTCCGCAAAACTTGGTATCGTCACCGGAAAAAGTCTTCCCGAAATCCTGGGAGAACGACTTGGCGACGGCGGTCGATTCATGTTTTTCATGCAAGCGGAAGTCATTGCAATAGCGACTGATCTTGCGGAAGTAATTGGCGGCGCAATCGCACTGAAATTATTATTTGGACTTCCGCTTTTTATTGGTGGTTGCATAATCGGCATTATTTCTACGGTCTTGCTTATTTTTCAAAAGAGTGCCACGCATCATATTTTTGAAAAGCTGATTATCGCATTGCTGCTGGTGATTACTTTTGGATTTATTGCAGGCCTTTTTATTGATCCACCAAATCCTGCGCAAGTTTTACAAGGTCTTGTTCCGCATTTCAAAGGAACCGAAACGGTATTGATGGCAACTTCCATGCTGGGCGCCACGGTGATGCCGCACGCGATTTACCTGCATTCCACGCTGGTGAACGACCATTACGTGCCAGGAGAGCCCAAACCGAGCGTAAAGACCCTGCTACACGGAAGCAAAATAGACGTGTTCTGGGCATTATTACTTGCTGGATCGGTGAATCTTGCACTATTGATTCTTGCGGCGAATTCATTGCATGGCATGACCTGCACGGATACGATCGAGGGTGCGCAACAGGCCATTCAGCATGTGCTAGGTCCGGTGATCGGCACGATTTTCTCGGTCGGATTGCTGGCTTCCAGCCTGAGTTCCACGTCGGTCGGCACATATGCGGGCGCCGAAATCATGCATGGACTGCTGCGGATCAAAGCGCCGATGTGGGCATGCCGCGTGGTGACGCTCGTACCGGCGTTGGTGGTGTTGTGGTTTGCTAAGAATCCGACGGAAGCGCTGATCATAGGGCAAGTTGTGCTGTCGATCGGCATTCCATTTGCGATTATTCCGTTAATGAAATACACGCACGACCGTTCTTTAATGGGCGATTATGTGGATGGTCCGGTGAAATTCGCGATCAATATGGTAGTTGTTTCGCTGATTGTCGCACTTAACGTGATTCTTGTAATTCTCACGCTCTCCGGTCGTTCCTGATGTGGGTCCCATTTCGGTGTCCGCACAGTCGACCGGCGCAGCTGCCCGCGCAGGAATTGCCGGAACACCGAGGTTGATTCGGGTCTGCACAAACATCGCGAGCTGCGTCGCGAAGCCAACGATACGAAACCAACAGCACAAAGGGCGATAGCGCGAAATCAACGGCACGAAGGACAACGGTACGAAACCGATGGCTCGAAGGGCGACGGCACGAAACCAACGGCGAGCTACACGCGCGTGGTGGCGCGGGCGATCACGTGCGACTGGGTGGTGATGTAACTCGGCTCCAGCACACGCGTGCCGTCGATCCGGTCGAGAATGCGGCTGACCGCAGTCGGCGCAATCCAGTCGAGACAAGAATCCATGGTGGTCAGCGGAGGCTGGAAATATGCGGCTTCTTCAATATTGTCGAAGCCGATCACCTGCATCTGTTCAGGCACGGAAATGCCGTTCGCAGCCAAAGTGAACAGCGCACCCAACGCAAGCTGGTCATTGAACGCCACAATACCGTCGAATGGAATCCCGGAATCAATAAGCTGCTGCGTAATGCGAGCGCCGGAACCAATCGTCCAATCCTGCCCAGTGCTCATTACCAGTCGGGAATCGAATGCCGCTCCCCGCGCGGCGCACGCTTCGAGCACGCCGCGAAGTCGCAGTTGCGCATTGCCTTCCACTGCTTCACGCACGGAATCGATATGCTCCGGTTCGGTTCGCGATCCGACCACCGCGAGCCGGGTTGCGCCATGGTCGAACAGGTATTCGGCTGCGAGTCGGGCTTCCTGAATATCGTCGGGGGTAACATGGTCGGCTTTGCCGTGTGTGGAACGCGCGCCCACGCATACGAGCGGATAGTCCACGTCCAAGTCCGCCGCTTCAAGGTTTTCGACTTCGGAGATCGACAGGATCATGCCGTCCGAGACGGTGGTGTTGAAGTTGCGCAGGAGTGATTGCGCTCCTTGTGCGGATCCTTCGGCGTAGGTGGTGACGTATACGGAGTAGCCGTAGCCGCGGGGCGCGCCGGGTTCCGCGGGGGGGGGGCTCGAGCCGAAGCC